>Ga0209979_1000136_pt1 | contig 123764 bp, 109 predicted proteins | sample AnhtaG_FD_183114 | JGI IMG/M metagenome (GOLD analysis project Ga0209979, IMG submission 183114) | Deep subsurface microbial communities from Anholt, Denmark to uncover new lineages of life (NeLLi) - Anholt_01485 metaG (SPAdes) (version 2) | ecosystem: Environmental > Aquatic > Marine >...
TGTCTGTGTCATAGTACCATGAGGTAAAGGCATGGAGCATGCCGTCATTGGCCCCCACATAAACGGCCGTCTCCCTGCCCTTGCATGCCTTATAGTAGGTCTGATAGGACTCATCACCGTAGATGACGTCATAGTTATCCGGGGGTCGGCAGATGGAAACTGGGGTGGAGTTGACAATATCTCCGAGCTTCCAGACACTGCCATCGATGGTTCTTGATCTGAGGTCGGGCATATCACTGCCTCGGATATAGGCAATCACGGTGGCCACCCGGCTGTCATAGTCTGAGCCCAGGTAGCCCCATGTGGTATCCCTCACACCCAGATAGGGCTTTATGGAGGCAGCGGAGCTGGTGTGAAACCGGATGAGTTCACCGCTATCGTCAAAGGGATTGGTGCTCGCCTCATCCACCTGGCCATCACCGTCCTTATCAACAAAGGTGAAGATCTTTCGTTCACTCGGATCTCTCAGGGCAAGGAGGTCTCCAGCCTCCCAAAGCGGGATGATTTCATTGAGTTCCAGCAGCTCATAGGGATCAGAGCTCACATCAGGATAGGGGTTGGTTGCACTGACCGTGAATCTTTTGACCGTGGTATCTCCCGTTGCAGGATCGGAGAAGTAGGTAATGACCTTGTCTTTTTCCACATCCAGGGCATAGTCCTGGTCGGAGTCCTCTCGCAGGTTTCCACGGGTATCTACCCAGAGGGACTGGAGGTATCCGAGCCATTCTACCTCACTAAATCCTGTGATAACCTTGGGGCGGTAGTAGGCCTGGACCAGGTTGCCCTCACCCTCAGCAGAGGTGGCCAGGACCGAGACAGCAGTGCCTGAGGCAGCCCTGGCAAGGATCTCATTTATGGCCCTGAGAATCTTGGCCTCCAGTAGATACCCGTCCTCTGCCTTGTAATAGGTGTCTGGAATCCCATTATTGTCGGCATCCCACTCCTCCGTAAGATCAGGGGAGTTATTGCCGTTTCTCTCGATAAAACCCCCATTCTTTGCCGCTTCTTTTAACAGGGCCTCAGCAGCCGGGTCGTTTCCAAATGCATAAATGGTATAGAGGATCAGGTTCTGATCACCGGCCAGATCACCCCTCAGGTCATTGGTGCGGGCATAGAGGGCGATATCATCCAGATAGTCTGATCCAGAGTCGGGGTAAGTCCCGGGATCGTCACCATCCCCATCATAGTCCTTGAGAAAGTCCGGGACCCTCATATCCATGGTGGAAGCGCCATCAGTTAGCAGGATAACAAAGCTCTTTGCACAGTGGACGAACTGAATGCCATTATAGTAGGGGTCCTGACCTACGTTGTCATTTGGGATGACGTTGTTGGGATAATCCAGGTCCGATTGGACCTCTTGCTGCTTAAAATACTGCATGGCCACATAATAGGCCTCTGCCAAGGGGGTCCAGGTATTGCAGGCGGTATTTTGAAGATCAGTGATCAGGGATACCATGTTGGTGCCGATTGTACTGGCGATATATCCACCACTCTCGCCACTACCGGTGCCAAAGTTAAAGAACTCATTTCCCCACCTGGCCTTGTCAGCAATCTTCTGTAAGACCCCCGCGATATTGCCGTCCACGAAGTTATAGGCCTCATCAGGGTAGGCATTCATGTTCTTGTCAACCCGTATGACATAGGTATTGCCCTCCACATAGAAATTGCCGCCGTCAACAAGGTAACCCTTTAGACCGGAGTTGAAGAATGGAGTCACATTGTCCTTATCCTGATAATCCTTTGTAAAGTCCCGGCCACTTGAAGGGGCCTCACCGATATTCGTCTGATTCCCACCGCCGGTCCGTGAGGTGGCCAGGCCGCCCATGAGCACCTTCCGGGCAACATCGATCCGACGCATGGTCAGCCAGTTGAGGAAGTTTCCATCCCAATTACCACTGGCATCCCTGACGAAGATATTACTTGCGTAGCTGTATTTTTTATAGGGCTCAAAGTAGCCGTAGTGTTTGAAAGTGTGAACATAGTCGCCGTAATATGCCTGATCGTTCATGCTGCCTGAATTGTCCAGGATGATCAAGATGTTGGGCTCCACGGTATTCAACTGAAAAACAGGGTAGGACGTGTAATCAGCCATTGTAGGCTCGGCTGCGAGGCCCTGGTGTGTAAAAAACAGAAGGAAGGCAACAAGGGATAAAATGAGTATTATGTTCGATCTATTCGTTTTCATAGACCACCTGCGACGCCCATAATTTTTCGATAAACGACGGCCACGTTGGATAGGGAAGAACCGGGTCCCTGCCCGAGAGAGTCCACATCATAAAGAATGGCTACCCCTCCGGCCGAACCCACGCCAATCCCTTCTGCGCCACTTCCGAATTCAGCCCCTCCCCCGGGTAAGGTTTCCTGACCGATCCGGTTAACATCCATATCCACATTGAAGCCGCCGAGGGTGAGTCGTACATCCCTGTCAGAATCATAGGGATCGAAACCCATAATTTCCCTGTAAAAGGTACCGCTGCTTCCGAGATAGGTAATCTCGGCTGCGTCTTGCTCAGCTCCATTATCAAGACAGGCAGAGATGAGCTTTGGGGTCGAATAAACGCCACTATCTGCATGATAAAAGGCGATGTCGTGGAACTTTTGGTTTCCAGCAATTTGAATTTCAATCTCTGTGGTCTTTGTGGCCGATATTCCGATGAGAATGAGAATCACAAGTATAAGAAGGGCAACAACTATAACCGATCCCTCCTCATCCCCCAGCCGTTTAAAGAATAATGTCATCTCTTTCTCCTCCATGTCATAGTATCCTCGGCACTATTCGCCTCATTGAGATATTCCTCTGCGGCCCGTGAGCCTGCCAAGCAACAGTGAGGTTTATAGTCTTAGTATCATTAAGCGGGGAATTATCCGTAACACTCCAGGCAATCGAGTAACCACCAGGAGGATTTGGAGCGGTATGGTTCCCGGCGGCCAAGTCCGAATGCGTGTATGGGAGGGCTATCAATTTTTCCAAGTGATCCGCTGCCAAGGTCGTAGCCTCTGTTACATCGCTCGCAAAGGCGTTGCCGTTCATGCATGCGACCTGCATAGAAGCCAAAGCCAGAAGACCTACCGATAAGATGCAAATGGCAATAGCCGCTTCTATGAGGGTAAACCCTTGATCATTCTTTATCTTGAGGCCTTTAGTTAAGTTATGTTTGATATGCATCAGTTTTGGTATCATTGTATTTAACTCCCTTCAGTCAAGGCCGAGATTACGGCATTTGACCTCAGCCGCCAAAATTTTGCGACGATAGGTGTCTCCTGGTAACGGGGCAAAAAGAGTGCCTCCCTGTTGGTTTTTATACATAATGTTGTTTGTGTATCCGCGGTCTGCCCGTTCCGCCCTGGCAAGAATGGTTATCTGTACCGATCTTATCTCAGCAAGGGATGTGGTAGGGGTACCATTTTGATCCAAATAAACGAAATTAAGGGCATCTATGTTCTCAGCGATAGTCTGATTTCCCACACCGTTAACGTCATTCCTTCCAAGATCAGTGTCACCGTCACCGTCAGCATCAAACAGGGCATAGGTGATGTCTTCATTGGTGTCACCAGTATCCCCGTCTGAATGTCCTGTCCCTGCATTATCAGTAATATCCTTTGTGATCCTTATGGTATCAATGGTAGCTGTTTGAATCTCTGCCGTTGCCCATCCGGTCGGATCATATCCGGCCATTTTGATTTCCCTTTCCATGAGATACATGGCCGCCCTTAACTCTTGCTGCATAGCCACGATCTGTTCCTGTTTGGTATAGGTTTTTTGTTGTGAGTGGAGAGTGGAATAACTAGCTGTCATGACAATACTTGATACGGCCATGGCGACCAAAAACTCAGTTAGGGTAAAGCCCTGGTTGGTTTTATGAAGTTTCATTGCGTTTGCAGCCCTTGATGGAAATCTTTCGAGGTCCACCTTTCCTGGCAGCAAGAATCGTTCCAAAACGGTAAAAATACCGCATTTATCAATATTCTTCGGACAATTATGTTCATAGGGGAGTCCTAACCATTTGAAATGAATAAAAATACAGCCTTTCCGGATATTGATTCATTTTTATTTTTGCGTTTACCTAATTGGGGATCTCATAGTTTAAGAGATGACCTTTATTAGGAAGCGTTTAATTTTTTATTCATATGAGATCAATTGTTACACAAAAGTATTCACTGTTTATTCATCTACTGAACTGAACGGCCTCGCGGTGGTTCTCATATTCCTAGCTTTTTTGCTCTTTCAAGGCTGAATAGTTTTTAGCGTTGAGCTCAAAGAAAGGTTGGAAAAACCAATGGAATCAGAAAGGGTTTAAGAGGCTCCGAATATCTGGAATATTATTGGCTAGTAGCTCCCATTCCTCATTGGCTGGATTGGCGAGGCAACGTTTGTTGTCAAAGGCATAGTTGGGGCGCTTAGGATCAGAGGAGTTCAATCACGATCCCTTTCTTTCTGGTTTTTGCGGAAGACTATAGAGATCTTTGCGTGGCTTAGCAGCACAAACATGAAGCTAGTTTAGAGAGTATGGTTGATTCGGGATCCACCGGAGGGTAAGGGGCTGAGCGGTGGTCTTTACCCACATGCCCTTTCTAGCTGCGGGCCGGAGTTAGATTCGGGCAAAAAAATTCTGCCCGGTATGTTCATCAAATACGAAATAACAATCTAAAACCTTGTCTTTGATCTAATCGCGTTAGGCCAGCATCCTTAGCCGATTCCAGGGCCTCTGAGTATTCCTTTGCTGAGATTCTGTGATCAATATATTCATCCTGATATACAGTACCGCATGGCCTATATTGGTCCATAACATTTACATACGTATGAGCTGATATCTCTTTGGATATAAATTCCATTACCTCCTTGGTGCCGGAAACCCCATGAGGCATTACAAGATGCCTCACGAGCAATCCGCTCTCAGCTATACCATGCTTATCTATCTTTAAATCACCCACCTGGGCATGCATCTCTTTCAGGGCCCGAGCTGCCATTTCTCTATAATCTGGTGCTTGGCAGTACCTATCTGCCCATTTTTGATCCCAGAACTTAAAATCAGGCATATAGATATCAATGATTCCTCTCAGGAGCTCGAGGGTCTTTACCCTCTCATAACCGCCACTATTATAGACTATAGGAATATTGAGACCATTCTCTACAGCCAGTAAAAGGGCTTCTAGTATCTGAGGCACAGCATGGGTAGGGGTAACCAGGTTTATGTTATGACAACCCCTGCTTGCCAGCTCTCTCATTGTTGCTGCTAAATCCTTCGCCTCCATTTCCACTCCCTCGCCCAGATGGCTTATCTCATAGTTCTGACAGAAAGAGCAGCGGAGATTGCAAAAACTGAAAAAGATGGTCCCTGAACCGAATCTGCCAACCAGGGGTGCCTCCTCTCCAAAATGGGCATGATAGCTTGCAACCCTTGCCCTTCTCCCAGTTTTGCAAAACCCTTTTTCGTTGTTCAAACGGTCAACTGCACACTGTCTGGGACAAAGACGACATTCTCTCAACAGCCTCGTAGCCTGTTTCACCCTTTTTACGAGTTGACCTTCCTTGTATAATTGAAGATAAGAGGGCTCAGGCATGATAGTAACGGTTCACCAGTCTGAAGAGGTATTTCATATGATAACTTCTTGATACTGTATGCAGGCAATTTTAATGGAATATCCAATGTCAAGGTTCAAAGCCCAAAGATCGAGTCAACAATTTGCCTCAGACGGATCAAGGTTCAAAGCAGGAAAATTTGGCATTTAATCATTTGGAATTTAATGAACTGGGCATATCTGTTTTATAGCGAGCTATGGCTAATACTCAGGGCTACGAATCCCCAGGCTTCTTTTTTTCTATCATCCTCTTTTTTATCTCTTTTTCAAATCCCCTATCGCTAGGCCGATAAAATATCTTTCCCCTAATTTTTTCAGGGAGATACTCCTGTCTTGTCCGGCTTTCTGGGTAATCATGAGGGTAAATATAGCCTTTGCCATAACCCATCTCCCTCATCAGTTTTGTTGGGGCATTCCTTAGGTGCAGGGGTACAGGCTGAGGGCCCGATTCCCCAATCTCCTTTTTTACTGATTTTTCTGCTACATACAGGGAATTGCTCTTTGGCGCAGTAGCCAAATAAACCACTGCCTGGGCAAGGGAGAGCTCGGCCTCTGGCGGGCCCACCTTTTCCCAGGCCTGATAGGCGGTTAGGGCTATCTCAAGGGCCTTAGGATTGGCCAGACCAATATCCTCAGATGCAAATCGGATAAGTCGTCTGCCTATAAAAAGCGGATCCTCACCGGCCTCCAGCATCCTATAGAGCCAATAGATGGAGGCCTGAGGGTCACTTCCCCTCATGCTTTTATGAAGGGCTGATATAAGGTTGTAATGTTCCTCCCCATTTTTGTCATATATGAGGGGTTTTTTATTCAGAGCGAGCGCAACAGTAGCCATGTCTAATATCTTCCTATTATTCCTGTCCGGTTGAGCAAAGTAACTGGCGGACTCCAAATTATTAAGGGCTGTCCGGGCATCACCGTGGGAGACGTTTATGATGTATTGCAAGGCATCTTCTTTGATCTCAATATTGAGATCTCCGAGCCCCCTGTTCTTATCCTTAAAGGCCCTGTTCAAAATTATGGCCATGTCTTTGCCGCCTAATGGTTTTATGGTCATAACCCTGGTTCTTGAAAGCAGAGGTGGGATGATTTCAAATGAGGGATTCTGAGTGGTAGCTCCAATGAGAATGATCAGACCAGTTTCGACATGAGGGAGAAATGCATCCTGTTGGGCCTTATTAAAGCGATGAATCTCATCCACAAAGAGGATGGTGGGTTTTAGCTCATATTTATAGGTCTTTTTTGCCGAGGCAATTACCTCTCTTAACTCCCTGACGCCAGAGAGCACTGCTGAGAATGATTCAAAAGGGCAATTACTGTACTTTGCTATCGATTTTGCAATGGTTGTTTTGCCTGAACCTGGTGGTCCCCAGAATATTATGGAAAACAGATTACCTGTCTCAAGCGATCTTCTTAATACCTTTGATGGCCCAAGGATATGATCCTGGCCTACTATCTCTTCGATCCTTTCGGGTCTCATCCTGGTGGCCAGAGGGCTTATCTTAAAGTCCATTGCGTCACCCTACCTCCAACTTCATCGCGTTTTCCACAAGATGTAGTGTCTTATCCATGTGAAAGGGTTTGCTAATAAGGAAGTCTACACCATTATCTCTTAGCTCCTTTGTATCCAGTTCTTTATCCCATCGTCTAATGAGCATAATAGGGGTCTTCTGACTGATTTTTTTGATCTTTTTTGCTACGCCCAAACCACTTATACTGGGCAGGCGGATATCAATCATAACCAGGTCAAACTTTCCCTTTCCCTTTTCAAATTTTCTTATTCCGTCAAAACCGATTGAAGAGGTAACCACCTTATAACCTTTAGCTGTCAATATCCTGACCAGTATATCCCTGACTATATGTTCATAGACAATAACAAGGATGACTGCCTTCTTTTCGCTCCTTCTTGCTTGCTCTTTCATTAGCAAATCCAATTTTTCAAAAAGAATATGGCACTCAAACCTACGATCCGTAAAACTTGTCTCGACCGGGCTTTGTCTTAAATGAGTAATGCTTAGAAAATCGGAAGGTTTTCTTTGGTCTAAAAAAGCTTGAAGCTATCTTTTCTTTACCATATTATAGGCCAAAAATATCCCGCTTATAATCTGGCAATTTTCGTTTTTGTTTTTTATACTGGCCGCTGATTGCTGCTAACTAAAATTCAATTTATCTAATTTACCAAAATTCGTCAAACATATATGTCAACAGAGCCCAAAAATAAATCCATAAAAGAGGGTCAATCCTTTTCAGCTCACCTGCACGTTCACACTGAATTCAGCTTGCTTGATGGGGCCATCAGGATAGATAGATTGTTCAAAAAGGCCGCCGGTCTGGGCATGGATACGGTGGCAATAACTGATCATGGGAATATGTTTGGGGCAGTGGAGTTTTATTCACAGGCTCTGAAGGCCGGGATTAAACCAATAATCGGTTGCGAGGCATACATAGCGCCCGGCAGCAGGAAAGATAGGTCACCGTCACCTGATGGTCAGCCAAATGCATACCACGTGGTTCTTCTTGTCATGGATGAGAGAGGTTACAGGAATCTGAGCAGGCTCGTCACAGTGGGTAATCTGGAGGGCTTCTATTATCATCCCAGGATCGATATGGAGACCTTAAGAGCACACAATGCAGGATTAATCGCCCTATCAGCATGTCTCAAGGGCCATGTTTCCTATTTTCTGAGGATTGGGAGGGTGGAAGATGCCAAAAACCACGCGCGTGAACTGGCATCGATATTTGACCATGACCGATTTTATTTAGAGGTAATGGCCAATAAAATGCCTGAACAGATCGATGTCAACAGGTCCTTAAAAGAATTGGCGCAGGAGCTTTCTCTTCCCCTGGTTGCCACTAATGACTGTCATTACTTAGATAAGGAGGAGGCTGAAGCCCATGATATCCTCTTGTCCATCCAAACAGGTAAGAGCGTTGATGATCCCAACAGGCTCAGATTTTCTAGTGACGAGTTTTATTTTAAATCTGGGGCAGAAATGGCCCTTGATCTGGATGAGTTTCCTGAGGCCCTGGACAATACCCGTAACATAGCAGAGAGGTGTCACTATGAGATGAAATTTGGCCAGTATAAGTACCCCGTTTTTCAGGTGGCAGGGAATCTTAGCCTGGAGGAAGAATTAGAGAAAGAGGCCAGAGAAGGCCTGGAGAAGAGGTTGGTTCGCAAGGAGGCCCTTGAGGGATCATTATCCATTGAGTTAAGGAAGCAATATGAGGATCGCTTGACCTATGAACTTAAAACGATTAGGGAAATGGGTTTTGCGGGTTATTTCTTGATTGTCGCAGACTTCATAGATTATGCAAGGAACTCAGGTATCCCTGTTGGTCCTGGCAGGGGATCGGCTGCTGGCTCCCTTACGGCTTATGCAGTCAAAATTACCGATATTGATCCAATCAGATATGGCCTCTTATTTGAGCGCTTCCTAAACCCTGGTAGGATAAGCATGCCCGATATTGACATAGATTTTTGCATTAAGAATAGAGACAGGGTCATTGATTATGTCAGCAGAAAGTACGGGAGGGAAAACGTCTCCCAGATAATAACCTTTGGTACCATGAAGGCTCGGGCTGTTATAAGAGATGTAGGCCGCTCGCTTAATAAGCCTTATGCAGAGACTGATAGAATTGCCAAACTCATTCCAGAGGGCATTAATATTACGTTGGATGAGGCCATAGAGGCAGAGCCGCAGCTCAAGAGCATGGAAGAGGGAACGGATGATGAGAGAAGGCTTTTAAGGATTAGCAGATCCTTAGAGGGTTTAGCCAGACATGCCTCCACCCATGCCTCTGGTATAGTCATATCTGATAGACCCCTGGTTGAATATCTACCCTTGTTCAGAGGACCAAAGGGAGAGGTCATGACCCAGTTTACGATGGATCAGGTAGCCCAGCTCGGGCTGATCAAATTTGATTTTCTGGGGCTTAAGACCTTGACTGTTATCCAGGGTACACTGGACCTTATAAAAGAGACAACTGGCAACATTATCACCTTAGATGAGATAGAAATAGGGGATGAAAAAACCTTTAGATTAATCAGTGAGGGTAAGACTACAGGTGTATTTCAACTGGAAAGCCCTGGCATGAAAGAGCTCCTGAGGAACCTGAAACCAGGAGTTTTTGAGGATATCGTCGCATCAGTTGCCCTTTATCGACCGGGTCCCTTGGGCAGCAATATGGTTGATGATTTTATAAAAAGGAAACATGGCGAGATAAAAATAACCTTCCCACTGCCTGAATTGGAAGAGATCCTGACAGAGACATACGGGGTTATTGTCTATCAGGAGCAGGTTATGCGAATCGCCCAAGTGATGGCCAACTATAGCCTTGCAGAGGCAGACCTGTTGCGGAAGGCGATTAGCAAGAAGAAGTCCGATGAAATGGCAAGGCAAAAAGAACGTTTTTTGGCAGGAACAACCCAGAACAGGTCAGATATTAGTAAGGCGAGACATGTTTATGAGTTGATCGAGAAATTCGGAGGGTATGGTTTTAACAAATCCCATTCGGTGGCCTATGCTACGATAGCTTATTGGACCGCCTATCTCAAAGCCCATTATCCAGTGCAGTTCATGGCTGCCTTGCTGACAGAGGATATGGGAAGTCAAGACAAGACCATAAAAAACATTGCTGAGTGCAAGGAAATGGATATACGTATACTTCCTCCGGATATCAACGAGAGTCAGGTAAATTTTGCTGTTGTTGGGGAAGGTATCCGCTTTGGTCTAGCTGCAGTAAAGAATGTGGGTGTTAAGGCTGTAGAGGCGATTGTTGATGAAAGAGAAGGGAGGGGGCCTTTTGAGTCGCTTGAGGATTTTTGCAGAAGGGTGGATAAATCAAAGGCGAACAAAAGGGTGTTGGAAGGTCTGATCCAGTGTGGTGCCTTTGATTTTACTGGTGTCTTTAGATCCAGACTTTTTGCATCCCTGAATGGTTATCTCACTTTTGGCGGGATGAGTGAAGACCCAAATCAGCTGAATATGTTTGACCTTTTCCCATCCAAGGAAAAAGACACGCCGGTTGAGCTCAAGGATATTGAAGAATGGCCAGATGATGAAAAGTTACGGAGGGAAAAGGAATCCCTGGGATTTTATATCACTGGGCATCCCCTAGACAGATTTGCAGATGTGATAAACCGGTTTGCAACTGCAACAACACAAGATCTTGTTACCGTTAAAGATAGATCAGTTGTTAAGTTGGCTGGGCTTGTTAACAGCATGCGGATAAAGAGGACGAGAAGAGGGGAAAAGATGGCAGTGATTAATGTGGAGGACAAAAAAGGCTTCACCGAGGTTGTAGTGTTTCCAGATGTCTTTGCTAACTGTGCATCCCTGTTAACTGATGACAGACCCCTCCTAGTAACAGGAGAGGCCGAGGCTGGAGATAACGTAGTAAAGATTAGGGCCCAGGAGATAGTTGCCTTGGAGACAATAAAACAAAAGTCAATTAGGTCTATACTAATACCTATTTCACAGGAGGGGCTTACTCGCTCCAGCCTGATGAAGTTAAGGGATCTTATCTTTCGATATCCCGGGGAATGCCGGCTGAGCTTTAGGATCGGTCTTGATAGAAACAGAAAGGTAACGGTAGTTGCCCATAACCGGTATAGCATAATGCCTAAGGAAGATCTCATCGAAGAGATTGAGTCTTTGGTAGGAGCTAAGGTGATATATGAGGTATAAGATATGGGAGTGAGAATCACAAAAAGACATGTGATAAGTCTTCTCTCCTATCTGGCAATATTTGTTTTAAGGGTAATCACCTTTACCTGTAGGGTTCGGTATATCAATAAGCAATACATAGATGAAGCTCTCCTTGGAGATAAGAAGGTTGTTGTAACTACCTGGCATAGATGCGCCATATACTTGCTTTTTAAATATGGCTTTGTTCACCCCATGGTTCTCTTCTCTGCAAGTAAGGACGGGGATTTGCTCGCGGATTTTGCCAAAAAAGTAGGTGTTATTCCAGCCAGGGGTTCATCAACGAGGGGTGGAAAGGAGGGCTCTGAACAGATGGTTAATTTTTTACATACCGGGGGGAGGGTTGTGGGCACTGTTGCTGATGGTCCACAGGGCCCGCCCTTGAGGGCGAAACCAGGACTTGTCAGAATCGCCCAGAAGGCAGGTGTCCATCTTTTGCCTATGACCTGGTCTGCTGACAAGGTATGGATGTTTGCAAGGGCATGGGATAAGATGATAATCCCAAAACCATTCTCAAAGATCGTTATCTATGCATCAGAACCATACGTCATTGCCAAGGAAGCTGAGGGTGATGAATTCGATAGGTATGTGAAGGGAATGGAGAGTACCTTAAATGTCATGACCCGGGATGTCGATGCAATGGTTAATCATCATGATCCTAATATGGACTTGATTTTAAAGGAAGATGATCTGGGCGGTTAGGACGAAGAAAGGAATTGTTCAATGGAACAAAAGATACAAAGCCTGGCAAGCTTGGGCACAAGGAATTTGACCGTATATCTGGATGAGGTGAGCTTAAAGGATGGGAGCATAAGCAAGAGGATTTGTATTGATCATCCACAGGCTGCGGCGATCGTCCCCTTTATTTCAGATAATGAGATAATTATGGTAAGGCAATACAGGTATGCCTTAAAAAGGGAAACGCTTGAGATTCCTGCAGGTAAGATCGATAAGGGTGAGGACCCTGAGGGATGTATCAAAAGGGAGTTGATAGAGGAGACAGGCTTTGAGGCAAAAGTTATCAAATGGCTCTATACCTATGCCCCTGCTATTGGATACTCTAATGAGCTTGTGCATCTCTATTTAGGCAGAGATCTGAAGAAGATAGAAAAAAAGATCAACGACAATGAGATATCATCCCTGGAGATTTTGACCCTTGAAGACGTGTTAGGAATGATCAGGAACCATGAGATAGTTGATAGTAAGACGATTATAGCCCTGGCCTTTATTAGGCCCCTGATTTAAGGCTACTTCTTTTTCGTTTCCTCTATTGAGATCTTATCAGGAGGGTAGATATATTTACTATCTATATCATAGGTCCAGGGAAGGCCCCACCACTGCCAGCCATAAAAACGGCGGTGATCGTAAGTAGGGATCTTGTTTCTCTTAGCTAGTTGCCTGTAAAACTTATGCCTGTTCTCATCTTGAAAGTAGGGAAAAGGTGCGCCCTCAAATCCATCGTTTACGTTGTAAACGTTTTTAAAGCCGTTCTTTATAAGCTCCCTGGCTGCTAAGATGCTCCTGGTGCCATCCCTACATAGTATAAGGAGATTGTTTGTTTTTTGAAACTTCTTGCTTATCTCTTCCACAAAGGATTTATTTTTATTATTGTACTGATATATCCAGCCCTCTTCTTTTTTCCCAAGTTTGTTGGTCCAAAGAGAGTAAGGAAAGAGGTAGGCCATTGGCGGATGACCTATCAATTGATATTCTGCCCTTGTTCTAACATCAATCAGATATGTATCAGGAACAGTATTAAGCATGTCATAGGCCTCAATGGAGAGGATATTTTTAGGCTCCTGTGCCGAGGCAGATACCTGCAAAAAGGTAGTAAAAAACATGAAAGAGCCTAGCAGGATACAGAGTAACTTCTTCATATTAATCAATGTGCTCCTTGGCTACTGTTATCTATCGTATGTAAGATTACGACTGAATTAAACAAAGTTGCCCCTGTTTGTCAATAGAAAATCTCTACTGTTTTTTGCTTGACCTCGCTATTTCCGCTCTTGCCTATGAATAGGAGGCCAGTAAGGAGGCGAAGGAGAGATCATGACAGCAAGTAAGGTATTTTTTTCCGATTTCAGGGCCACTGCAAAAGAGAATATACTTGTGAAACTGCCCCGACTCTTACATGAGGTGGGTATAGATAAAAAGGTAGGGTTGCGCAATCTGGTGGCTATCAAGCTTCATTTTGGAGAAAAAGGTAATACCGGCTTTATCAGGCCCATCTTTATTCGCCGGATAGTAGAGAGAATAAAGGAATTAGATGGCTTGCCCTTCCTAACCGATACCAATACCCTCTATCGGGGGTCAAGAAGTAACAGCGTCTCTCATATAGTAACTGCCATAGAAAATGGCTTTGCCTATTCCGTGGTTAATGCCCCTATTATTATTGCGGACGGCTTGAGAGGTTCATCTTCTGCTCAGGTAAGGATAGATCAGAAAAATTTTAAGCTGGTAGATATCGGCAAAGAGATAGCAGAGGCAGATGTATTGATAAGTGTCGCCCATTTCAAGGGGCACGAACTCACAGGTTTTGGTGGAACAATTAAGAATATAGGTATGGGCTGTGCCTCCAGGCATGGCAAGCTTAGGCAGCACTCCGATCTTTCACCTAAGATACATAAGAAGAAATGCATTGGCTGTGGTGACTGTGTAGCGCACTGTGGCCAGGGGGCCATCTCCATTAGGGAACAAAGCGCGATTATCGATCTTGAAAGGTGCATTGGCTGTGGTGAATGCATTATTATTTGCCCCCATTCGGCAATCAAGGTTCAATGGAGCAGGGATATAGCTAATTTTCAGAGAAAGATGGTAGAATATGCATTCGGAGTCCTGAAGGAAAAGGAGGGAAAGGCATTCTTCATTAACTTCTTGACCCAGATATCACCATTGTGCGACTGCAACAGATATACTGATGCCTCAATAGTGCCTGATATTGGTATTATGGCCTCCATTGACCCAGTAGCCATTGATCAGGCATCAGCCGATATGGTTAACCAACAAACTGTATTACAGGGTTCGTCCCTTACCATAAATACCAGGTCAGGCGAGGACAAATTTGGAGGCCTTTATCCTGACATAGATTGGGGATTTCAACTCGACTATGCCCAAAAGATTGGTCTAGGGACCCGCAATTATGAATTGATAAAGATCTAAAAGGTTGACAGCTTATGGGTTTGCAAGCTGGCGGGATTCAATTTTTTGATGCCATGGGATTCAGAAGGGGTGATATGATTGATTTGGAATCTAAGGTCGGGGATTGATTGCTGGATCTCTTTTGATATCCCAAAAACTCTGGGCACTCGTTCTTAGAGGGACATTTTTCCTGGCATATTCTAACATCTATTCGAGGATTACTCTTCTTCCTCAGGCAGAATATATACTCGGCCATCAGTGATCCTTTCTAGGGTGAAGTTATTTACAATTAAATATATTTATACTATAATTTTTATATTTAATAACGTAAAGAAAATAATATGTCAACTATTTTTATTAAATTATTGAGCTTATGAAGAAAGGCTTAGAGACAAATAAGATTGAACCAGAGGATTAATAGATCCGTGTTTACCGTTAAATGGAATAGGATTTTTCTCCTTTCTGTTACCCTTGTATTGATCGAGGTATGCTTGCTGATTCTTTTCAGATCAGGCGATGGTATACTACCGGCGGATAAATTAAGTGCATCTCCCTCGGCTAACTACAATGATTACTTTGAGTCAAGGCAGGCCTGGTCTTTGAAGCATGAGAGGATAAGAGAGCGTTTTATTAAGGGTAAAACATTGTACGATATTTTGGCTGGATACGCTGTCTCACCTCTCGATATCATGCGTATAAACGAGGCAATTAGGCCATTTTTTAAGCTGTCTAGGGCAAGACCAGGCCAGATAATCGATATCTGGCTCGATAAAAAGAGCGAAACGGTTGAAAAGATTTCCCTTTATCTATCAGCAGACAAGACCCTCCATATTATCATGGATGGTCACGATTTCCTCCCCAGTCTTGTGTGTCCCTCGAAGATAGCTGTCCCAGGCGTAATTAATGGAGAGGTTTCCAATTCCTTTTACGAATCCGCAGTTGAAAGAGGCATATCCCCGGGTATTATCATGGAGATTGCTGATATCTTTTCATGGGATATAGACTTTTTGGTCGATATCAGGCCTGGGGATAGTTTTCAGGTAGTTCTTAACAGCTATTACAGGAGAGGGAAATGCATAGGCCACGGCAAGGTGCTTGCAGTCAGGTTTGTCAATCAGAACAGGGTTCATGAATCCTTTTATTTTGCTGATTCTAAAGGGAGATCAGGCTATTACGACAGGAAGGGGGAAAGCCTAAGAAAGGCCTTTCTGAAGTCCCCGCTGAGATATAGGAGGATCAGCACTTATTTCACTTCAAGGAGGTTTCATCCAATTCTGAAGATCTATAGGCCCCACTACGGCGTTGACTATGCTGCGCCAACTGGAACACCAGTGGAATCCTTAGGAGATGGCCGAGTAACTTTTCTGGGATGGAATGGAGGATATGGACGCTACGTAAGGATAAGGCACAATCGTATATATGAGACCGGCTATGGGCATCTTAGGGGGTTTGCAAAAGGTCTTAAGAAAGGTCTAGGGGTTAGGCAAGGGGATGTGATCGGTTACGTGGGTTCATCTGGACTGTCGAGCGGACCCCATCTTGAATTTAGTGTGATTAAAAGGGGAAGGTTTGTCAATCCCATCATGATCGAATCTCCCCCTGCCTCAATATTAGGCAAAAAGGACAGGAAGAGGTTTAGTGAGTTAGTCACCCAAATGGAGCAAACATGGCAAAAATATCAGAGTTCCTGATTTATATATCTTTAATTGTTATAGTCAGCTTACCATCAACTGGACTATCTTATATACTTCCCTCGACCCAGATTATTGAATTGATGACCGATAGATTCGCTAATATCGAGACATTAAAGATAATCCAGCATACCAAGCTTGTGGACCTAAGTGAGGAAATGGAAAAGGTCTTTGGGGAGATCGTCTACCTGAAGTCTCCTTACCTATTTAGGTCAGAGGTGGTGGGGCAACCTGGTAAACGCATCATAATCCATAATAGCGCAAGAACCTTGAGAATTATCGACAGCAGTATTGACTATGATGGGGAGACCCAGGATATCCTCTATCGTTTTTTTCTGTTGGCCCAAAGGCCGAAGCGGCTGTTGGAAGGACTTATACTCACAGGTGTTAACCTGGAAAAAGTATCCCTCACAAGGTTTGAGGGAAGAATAGCATACCTAATTGGGGAGAAAGAAGAGGGGAGGCCCAGGCTTCTTGTTGACAAACACCTATTCTTTCCCCTACTTCTACAATATGGCAATGTCATGTTCCGTTTTTCCGATTACAGGAGGATCACGGAGCGGACCTGGTATCCCTACAAGATCTTCTATTCATCAAACGAGGCCATTGTAGAGGAATACACCATTAAGGACATTACAGTAAACCCGCCTCTTGATGTATCACTTTTTGATATACTCCTAATCAGGGCCCAATTTGGGGTGAGTGGGGTTAGCCCGGACGAGCCAGAACCAAAAATCAGAGGCCCGCAGTACGAAATTCGAAACAATGTCGAATGAGCTAAAATAAAGATCCAAAGGAACATACTGCGAGTTTTAACTTGCCCCTTGCTGCATTCAGAATATTATGGAATTTGAAATTTGATTTTGTTCCGGATTTAGATATTCGAATTTCGCGTTTGACAACCTTATTTCTTTAATCTTCTGCAAAAAGAGTCACCAATTTCACTAGCAGGCTAGTAAAGACTACAAGCCGGAACCGAAAATCCGAAGTCCTTTAGACGGAATTTGAATGCATCCGGCAATGCGTTTTTAGACTCTAAAGGTTTAAACCGCCGATGGCTGAGGCTGTTAGAAAGATATATGTTCAGGTTGCCGTGACCGTTCCGGTCAGCAGAACATTCACCTATACGGTAACAGGTGATCTAACAAACAAGGTGGGAGTGGGCAAAAGGGTCCTTATTTCTTTCTCAGGGCGGAAGGTAACCGGGTATGTCCTGAGGTTTATCCCACCCGAAGATAGAGCGGGTTTAAAAGATATAATCGATGTCATTGACCCATACCCACTTTTCCCTCCGAATATGGTTGAATTCTTTGAATGGCTATCCAGCTACTATCTCTATCCAATCGGCCTGGTGATTAAAACAGCCCTCCCAACAGGCTTAAATATAAATATCCCGGCTGGTACAGAGATGCCCCCGAGAGGGTGGCTAGATAGGGTTGGCCTTTTAAAAAGGGTTTTCATCACGGTAAAGAAAGGAGCTCCTATCGACAGATCGCTTTTTGAGCCTAAAAGGGCACCAAGAAATGAGCCTGAATTCTTAGAGATGATTATCAAAAGGAGAGAGATCTCCTTGCGTGAGATAAAGGATACCTTTAATAATGGGGCCTACCTTGTGGACAAATGGGTTAAGAAGGGATTGCTGAAAAGATCTCTCAGGAGAGTCGTGAGGGATATAGCAGATGAAACCCTCTTTATTTTCCCCGAACCACCACCTCTCAATCCAAAACAGAGAGAGGTCTTAGGGAAGATAACCGGGAAACTCAAAGAAGGTTCCTTTTTTACCTATCTCTTGTATGGTGTAACTGGGAGCGGCAAAACAGAGGTCTATTACCATGCTGTCGCGGTTGCTAAAGAGCTTGGACGGCAATCCATCATAATGGTGCCGGAGATCGCCCTGACTGTTTCGCTAGCATCTCTTTTCAAGGCCCGCCTTAGAGATAGGGTGGCTATCCTTCACAGCGCCCTTTCCATGGGAGAAAGATATGATCAATGGGTCAGGATAGCGAAGGGTGAGGCCGATGTAGTCATCGGTGCCAGATCGGCCCTCTTTGCCCCCTTTTCCAGACTTGGACTCATTATTATTGACGAGGAGCACGATCCTTCCTATAAGCAGGAGGAGAAATTTTGCTACCAGGCCAGGGATTCTGCCATCGTCAGGGCAAAACTCACCAATGCCCTCGTTGTGCTTGGTTCTGGGACCCCGTCGATACAGTCTTACCAGAATGCCATGAGTGATAGATATGGCCTTCTCGCCATGCCAGAGAGGATCCTCAAGAGGCAACCACCGAATATAGCCATTATAGATATGACCGGTTTTGAGGGCGGTCCGCCTATGGCAGATGATAGCATAATTAGTCCCCCATTAAGGAAGGAAATCGGAGAAAATCTGGCTCAAGGAAAACAGACTATCCTATTCTTGAATAGGAGGGGATTCAGTGCCCTCTTTCTGTGCAGGTTTTGCGGGGAGGCTATCAGGTGCCCAAATTGTGCGGTAAGCCTCACATATCATAAATACGGAAACAATCTGCTCTGCCATTACTGTGGCTTTAGGATTCAACCCCCCAATAGATGTCCGCTGTGTAACAGGGAAAAGTTAAAACCATATGGATTTGGCACAGAGAGGGTGGTGGAGACATTAAGGGAGATATTTCCGGATGCAAGGGTTGAGAGAATGGACAGAGATACTATGAGACATAAGGGTGAGGTGCAACAGGTCTTGAAGCGATTCTTAGACTATGAAACAGATATCCTTGTTGGGACACAGATGGTTACCAAGGGCCATGACTTTCCCAAAGTAACCCTTGTTGGGGTGATCTCAGCCGATCTGTCTCTAAATTGCCCTGATTTCCGGGCCGGGGAGACCACTTTTCAACTGCTCTCGCAGGTAGCAGGTAGGACTGGAAGGGGAAGATCACCTGGAAGGGTCATCATCCAGACATTCAATCCGTCTCACTATGCAATCATCGCCGCAAGAGATCACGATTATCAAAGATTTTTTTCACATGAAACGAGTCTCAGGCGACAGCTCAACTATCCCCCATTTTCCTCAATGGCCAATTTGCGGCTCCTCGGAAACAGCAGGGCCAAGACAGAGAAAATAGCCCGGCAGATAGGAATGAGGATCGGTGACATTTTAAAAGAGCAGTCAAAGGGTAAAAAGGATATAGAGGTTCTTGGTCCTGTCGAGGCCCCAGTGGCAAAGCTAAAGGGAAAATACCGGCAGCAGATCCTTATCAAATCCCGCAGGCCTGGACACCTCAACCGATTATTGAAAGAGCTAAACAAGGGCTCTGCACAGATCCTGAGTTCAAGTGGGGTGAAATTGATAGTTGATGTTGATCCATATCAGATGATGTAATAACTTTTTCCTCGTCACCCGTTTCTGGTTACTCTTTGGCTAAAATCTCTATTCTGACAAGTAACAGAGGGAACAGGTGACGAGCAACGAATAGCGAGCAGCGGGATGATAATAGACTATCATACCCACATCTTTCCACCCGAGGTCAGAGGCAAGAGGGAGTATTTCTTTGAGCATGAACCTGCCTTCAAGCTCCTTTATAGTGTTCCCGGATCGAAGCTTTGCGGGGCGGAGGAGCTTATCAGGAATATGGATGATGAAGGGGTGGACAAATCGGTTGTATTTGGCTTCCCATGGCACAACGAGGATTATTTCAGAAGAAACAATGACTATGTCATTGATGTAGTTGAAAGATATAAAGACAGGCTGATAGGGTTTAGCACCTTTTTCCCCTTGGCTCAAGGTGCTGAAAGAGAGGTTGAAAGGTGCCTTAAATCAGGCCTTTCAGGGATCGGGGAACTGGCATTCTATACATCAAATATAGCACATGATACCCTTCAGGCCTTTGAGCCTATAGCTGAGATAGCGCAAAAATGTGATGTGCCCATTCTCCTCCACACCAATGAATCCGTTGGCCATCATTACCCTGGTAAGACAAGGATGACATTAAGGGAGATATACGATTTTTTACAACATTTTCCGGACAATAAGGTTGTCCTTGCCCACTGGGGAGGTGGGCTCTTCTTTTACTATTTGATGAAAGGAGACATCAAAGGGCTGTTAAAAAACACATGGTTCGATACCGCTGCATCACCATATCTTTATGATAAAGATGTTTACTCTATGGCAATGAAAATTGTTGGCCCAGACAAGGTAGTGTTTGGAAGCGATTTTCCCCTCCTTAATCCAGGCGGCTATTTCAAAGAGATGAAACAGGCAGGTCTCTCAAAGGATGACATAAGAAAGATATGCGGGGAAAATGCGGGTCTACTTCTCACAGAGCTCCACTAATACGCCCTGGGTCTCTTTGGGGTGGATAAAGGCGATCCTGGTCCCACCAGCACCTTTCCGGGGTTCCTGATCAATCAACCGGACCCCCCTTTCCTTTAATTCCCTTAAGGCATCATCAATATTTTCTACCCTGAACGCAATATGCTGCACCCCTTCGCCTCTTGCCTCAATGAATTTTGCTATAGGACCATCCGGTGCTGTGGATTCAAGCAGTTCCAGCTCGCTATCGGTAATCGGAAAAAAGCCAGTCTTTACCTTTTGTTCCGCAACTGTCTCTACCTTCTGAAGTTTTAATCCCAGGACGTCAGCATAGAATTTCCCCGCTTCCTCGATGCTCCTCACTGCAATCCCTATGTGGTCAATGTGCTTGATCTTCATACCTTCCTCCTTTAAAGTAATGCTGCTTGATTTTTGCTCGTCCGAAGGTAGAACTAACAATTACCATTTGTCACTTGCATTTTTTTCATACCTTTATAAAATCGAGTATTATTACCATAGGAGAATAGAAAAGGAAATCGTTTATGGATATTCCAGGGCCGTTCAGACATTCCTCTTTAAAGGAGAAGAGACAAGACCAATCAAGCTATCAGGAATTCGAGGCCACAGAGCTTTACTGCCCCAAATGTGGGAAGGCTGTACCAGTTATCAAATCCCTCCTTCTGGTTTTACCCGAAGGGGACAAATATGAATACCGCTGCCGGTTTTGTGGAACAGCGGTCGGAAACAAGATCGACCGGCCTGGTCAGTACTATTCTATCTTAAAGATGTAACTAAGAGATTTGCTCTTTTTACTCTTTTCCGGTCAGGGCAAGCTTTACTCATCGTAGTACCTCATACCATCTATCCTTACACCTGTCCAATCTGGTTTGGATTTTTTTCCTCTCATTTTTGAAGATATGAAAGCAGGATGGCCCTGAAAATCTCATTGACAAAGCTAAGGGCTAAAATTATAAAGTAGCCGCGCGAAAAGTTCTGCTATCTGCGGGCTTCTGCCTGGTATAGATACAAAGATAGCCGGAAATTACAACTTTTCATATGGAAGAGAAATGAAGAATGGCAGTATTGGATCAGTGGTAGTGGTAGGAGGCGGTATTACCGGAATGCAGGCCGCTCTGGATCTGGCTGATTCTGGCTACTATGTCTACCTTGTGGAAAGCTCCCCTTCCATTGGTGGTGTGATGTCCCAGCTGGATAAGACGTTCCCCACCAATGACTGTGCCATGTGAATTATCTCGCCCAAACTGGTCGAGGTCGGCCGGCACATCAACATTGAGTTGCTTACCCTTTCACAGGTAAAGACTGTAGAGGGAAAGGAGGGAGACTTTGAGGTCACCGTTCTCCAATCTCCTCGGTACGTCGATATCACTAAGTGTATTGCCTGCGGGTTGTGCGCAGAAAAGTGCCCGAGAAAGGTTGACGATGAGTACAACGAGGCACTTAATAAGAGAAGGGCGATATACGTGCAGTATCCCCAGGCTGTTCCCCTGAAGTATGCCATTGATGCCCAGTATTGTATTTACTTCCAAAAGGGCAAGTGCAAGGCCTGTGAGAAGTTCTGTCCCAGTGGTGCAATCAACTTTGGGGAAAGGGAAAAGGAGCTCACCCTCAATGCCGGCTCACTTATCCTCGCGCCTGGCTTTGAGACATTTGATCCCGCTCTCCATGATACCTATGGATACAAGGGATCGCCCGACATTGTGACCAGTCTCGAATTTGAACGTATCCTTGCCGCCTCCGGTCCTTACGGGGGAGAGCTGGTTAGGCCCTCTGATCGGAAAGAGCCTGAGAAGATTGCGTGGCTTCAGTGTATCGGCTCGCGGGATGTTCATGCTGGAGCCAAACCTTATTGTTCGGCGGTCTGTTGCACCCATGCCATTAAACAGGCCATGGTTGCCAAAGACCATATAAAGGGATCCCTTGACGCAGCCATATTCTATATTGATGTGAGGACCTCCGGTAAAGATTTTGAACGATATTATAACCGGGCCAAAGACAGGGAAGGGGTGCGTTTCATTAAATCAAAGATTACAGGCATCATCGAGACAAATCGTTCTGGAAATCTTCTTATGCGGTATATGGATGAAGAAGGAAGAAGGGCTGAAGAAGAGTTTGATATGGTAGTCCTGTCTGTAGGTTTTTCCGTACCACAAGCATTGGGAGATCTTGCCAAAAGAATAGGTATCGATCTTGACCCCCATAATTTTCCGGAAACCAAAAGCTTTTTTCCCGTTCAGACCTCAAGGCCTGGCATCTTCATCTCCGGGGCCTACCACTCGCCCAAAGATATCCCCTCCTCGGTCACCGATGGGAGTGCCGCCGCTGCCAAAGCAGGCGCCCTGCTCTCAGCGGCCCGCTTCAGCCTCTCAAAGAAAAAGAAGCTTCCCCCTGAGATACCAGACGTACAGATCAGGGGTGAGCGACCCCGCATTGGGGTCTTTGTCTGTAACTGCGGCACCAATATCGCAGGGGTGGTGGATGTCGCAGGGGTTGCCCGCTACGCAAAGGGCCTCCCCTTTGTGGAGTATGTGGATGAGAATCTCTTCAGCTGCTCCCAGGACTCCCAAGAGACCATTACCAAGGCAATTGAAGAGCACAAGCTCAATAGAGTCGTTGTTGCCTCCTGCAGTCCTCAGACCCATGAGCCCCTCTTTCAGGAGACCGTGAGAAACGCGGGCATCAACAAGTACCTCTTTGAGATGGCCAACATCCGGAATCAGTGCTCCTGGGTCCACGCTGACAATCCTGAGGCGGCGACCGAGAAGGCCAAGGATCTCGTGAGGATGGCAGCTGAGAAGGGGGCCCTCCTCGAGCCCCTGCAAGAGACCGAGCTTGCAATCACCCAGGCGGCCCTGGTGATCGGTGGGGGCATCGCGGGGATGGCCGCTGCCCAGAACCTGGCAGCACAAGGCTACAAAACCTACCTCATTGAGAAGGCAGAGAGTCTCGGGGGAAACGCCCTCAACCTCTACCAGACCTGGAAGGGAGAGGATATACAGGGGCACACCCGGAGGCTCATTCGGGAAATCGATGCAGATAAGCGGATTGAAACCTTTCTCACCTCCGAAATCAAAGAGGTAGAGGGGTTTGTGGGAAACTTCACCACCACCATCTCCGTTGACGGCGAAGAGGAGAAAAAGCTCAGCCACGGGGTGACTATTATTGCAACCGGGGCAGAGGAACTGAAGCCGGATGAGTATCTCTACGGCAAAGACCCACGAGTGGTAACATCCCTTGAGCTCGATCGGCTCTTTACGGAAAAGGACCCTCGGCTTCGGGAGGCCAGGACCGGTGTCTTTATCCAGTGTGTGGGCTCCCGGATATCAGCGCGTCCGTACTGCTCCCGGGTGTGCTGTACCCACTCAGTGGCCAGCGCCCTGCACCTCAAGGAGATGAATCCGGAGATGGATGTCTTTGTCCTGTACCGGGATATAAGGACCTATGGGATGAGGGAGAATCTTTACCGGGAGGCACGGGAGAGGGGGATAATCTTTATTAGGTTCGATAATGAAAAGGGGTTAAAGGTGGACAAGATCAATGGGCAGCTTAGTGTCAGGTTTACCGATTGTACGCTAAGGCGAGAGATAAAGATCAGGCCTGACCTCTTGACCCTTGCATCTGCAATAATACGCCCAGAGGAAGACTCCCTTTCCCAGCTCTTCAAGATACCGGTGAATGAGGATGGGTTCTTTGTTGAGGCCCATGTAAAACTCAGGCCGGTTGATTTTGCAACAGATGGTGTGTTTTTTTGTGGCCTGGCCCATTCCCCAAAGTCCATTGATGAGTCAATTGCCCAGGCCCAGGCAGCCGCATCACGGGCGGTCACACTGCTTGCCCAGAAGGCCATTCGTAGTGGTGGAATGGTTGCGCTTGTCAATCCACTCTACTGCAGTAGCTGCGGTGTCTGTGTAGCGGTCTGTCCGTATAAGGCCCCTGGATTTAATGAGGAGACAGGAAAGGCGGAGATCAACCCAGTGCTTTGCAAAGGTTGCGGTCTCTGTGTTGCCTCCTGCAGATCGGGTGCCATACATCTCAATGGGTTTGATGAGGGCCAGATTATGGCCATGATTAGTCAAATAAGTGCCTAAAATCAAAAACAAACTCAATAAACACAAAAAGCACAATAGACACTATTGAGGGGCAATACCATGAATGATTGGGAACCAAAGATTACAGCCTTTCTCTGTAGTTGGTGTAGTTATGCTGCCGCTGATCTAGCGGGAATCAACAGGATTCAGTATCCCCCGTACATAAGGCCTATCAGGGTGCCATGCTCCGCAAGGGTCAATCCAAAGTTTATTCTATCGGCCTTTATGCGTGGCTCTGATGGGGTATGGGTTTCGGGGTGACACCCAGGAGAGTGTCATTACCTGGAGGGTAATTATTATGCAAGACGGAAATTCGCGCTCTTAAACAACCTATTAGAGCATATAGGGATTGAACCGCAGAGATTGCAGTTCTCGTGGATATCATCATCAGAGGCTGGAAAGTTCGCAGAGGTAGCAACAGAGGTAGTTGAAAAGGTTAAAGAAGTTGGTCCAATAAGGAGGCTTGCTAAGGGAAGGGCCCAGGTGGTTTGATAATGGAGCAGACTGATAAGATCAGTGAGATAGCCAAAAAGATCTTAGAGGAAAAGACGGTGGATTTGGTTATTGGCTTTAAGAAGGGGACTCTGCCCACGATGAGGGAGCCTGTCTTGATAAAGGATGCGGAAAGAACAGACCAATTGTACTGGGATAGTTTCTGCTTTATTAACCTCGCCAGTTATCTGCCTAAGAGACAGGAGAAAATAGGGATAATAGCCAAGGGCTGTGACTCAAGGAACATTGCCGTACATATAGTAGAAAATCAGATAAAAAGGGAACAGCTTTACATAATAGGGGTCCCCTGTAAGGGAATGGTTGACAGAAGAAAGATAATTCCCCTTTTGGACGGTAAAAAGGTAAGAGAGGTCACTGAACCCGATGAGGATATCACCGTAAGGGGAGATGGCTTTGAGCATACCTTAAAAAAGGGAGATTATCTGCAGGATAACTGCATACGGTGCATGCACCGAAACCCGGTAATCTATGACGCCTTAGCAGGGGATTTGGTAGAAGAAAGGAAGGACCCTGACCCGTACGATGACGTAAAAGCTGTAGAGGCAATGGGGTCAGAGGAAAGGTGGGAGTTCTTTTCAAATCTTATTAAGGGCTGCACTCGCTGCTATGCCTGCCGCAATGCATGCCCTCTGTGTTACTGCCCTGCCTGTTTTGTGGATGAATCAGATCCCCAGTGGGTGGGAAAGAGTATTGACCCTACTGATACCATGACCTTTCATATCCTGAGGGCATACCACTGTGCAGGTCGGTGCACGGACTGTGGAGCATGCGAGCAGGCCTGTCCAGTGGACATCAAGGTCAGGTTCTTTACCAGAAAATTGAATAAGGATGTCCTCGACCTCTATGACTGTGAGGCCGGATTGAGCACAGAAGAAAGGCCGCCCCTTGATACCTACAGACCGGACGATTATGACGAATTTATCAGATAAGGCGCCCGATGGGTGATAAGATAATCAAAAAAGGGCAATTACCCAATGTCTTAAAGGCCTTGAAAAAGACCTATGAGGTATTTGTGCCCGTTAGGGAAGATGGTTTTTATAGCTTTAAGCCCTTGAAGGATGAGGAAAAGGTAGACCTCAGTTTCACCAATACACGCCTTTCACCAAAATCATTAGTCCTTCCTCAATCAGAGAGGATGTTTGAATTCACCCTTGATGAGAAAAGCAAAGATGCCCATATCGTAAAAGAGGCTCCAAAGGGCTACCCACCGAAAGTGGTTGTTGGTATAAGGCCATGCGATGCCAAGGCCTTGAGATTGGTACATGTAAACTTTGACAACCCGGAATTTAGAGATCCATGGTGGATCAAGCGTCTGGAGTCAGTCACACTCCTTGGTCTTGGATGTAATGAACCGTGTAGCACCTGTTTCTGTACATCTGTCAATTGTGGGCCTTTCAATAAAGAGGGTCTGGATGTTTTGCTTTTTGATCTCGGAGAGTGCCTTCTCGCAAGGACCCCTACAGAAAAAGGTGAGAAACTCTTACAGTTAGGAAGAGTGGATAAGGATGCGGACAGTGGGTTAAAGAAGAAGGCAGATGAGCTCAAGACAAGAGCTGAGAAGAAAATAGGCAGTCATGTACCCACAGATAAGCTAGGGAAAAAGAATGTTAATGACCTGTTTGATGCCCCTTTCTGGGATGATGTTGCCTTCGCCTGTATAAACTGTGGTGCGTGCACCTTTCTATGCCCTACGTGTTGGTGTTTTGATATACAGGATGAGGTTACAAAGAGGCAAGGGGATAGGATCAGAAACTGGGATAGTTGTATGTTTCCACTTTTTACCGTGCACGCCTCCGGGCATAACCCGAGGGCTAAAAAGGTGCAGAGGGTCAGGCAGCGATTCATGCATAAGTTGAAATACTATGTAGACAAATATAAGAATGGCGTTGCCTGTGTTGGTTGCGGAAGGTGCGTTAACCACTGTCCAGTAAACATCGATATACGAGAGGTCTTCAGGCTTATGAATGATTGAGAAGACAGTAAGCAACAATGAAGAATCATAATGAGGAGCTTCGGTTGTCAGATAATCCATATCTCCCTTTTCCGGTAAGGATTCAGCAGATCATTACGGAAACAGAGGATAGGAACTTAAAGACCTTTAAGGTAGTCTTCATCAATAAAGGGGATGAGGAAGGATTTCATTTTATCCCCGGACAGTTCTGTCAGATCTCTGTAGCAGGCAAGGGTGAGATACCACTCGGTATAGCCTCTTCCCCAACAGAGAACGGATATCTCTTGTTTACGGTTAACAAGACCGGGGTGGTAACCAGATACCTCCATAATATGAAGGAAGGTGATACCATCGGTATCAGGGGACCATTGGGTAACTGGTATCCCTGGGACAAGATGGAGGGGAAGAGTGTGGTAGTAATCGGTGGAGGATTTGCATTTACCACCTTGAGGGCGGGAATCGTCTACATGCTCCATCCAGAAGAGAGAAATAGATTTAAGGATATTACCGTTGTATATGGGGCACGATCCCCGGGTCTGCTTCTCTACAGAAAAGAAGTTGAACAATGGGAAAAGAGGGATGACGTAAACGTCCATATCACGGTTGATGCGACCGATGATCCACACTGGCCATACAATGTAGGCTTTGTGCCCGCCATCACGGAGGAAAAGATAACAACTGGTGAGAATTCCTACGCCCTTGTCTGTGGCCCCCCTATTATGATCAAGTTCACACAGCCAGTACTTGAGAAGCTGGGATTTAAACCCGAGCAGATCATCATATCTCTAGAGATGAGGATGAAATGCGGGATAGGCACCTGCGGCAGGTGCAACATCGGCGAGAAATATGTATGTAAGGATGGTCCTGTGTTCTCATTAGCCCAGCTTACTGAGTTGCCACAGGAATACTGACTGTTGGAATTTTACAGATCCAGATCTTTGAGCTCTTCTATTATAGCCCTCTGTCTGTTGTTTACTCTCTTCGGTACGGCAATACGTATCTTTACATATGCATCTCCTCTACCCCGGCCATCCATGCTGGGCATGCCATACCCTTTCAATCTCATCTTTGAGCCACTCTGGGTCCCGGCTGGTATCGTAAGGCTCATCCTCTTGCCGTCAATGGTTGGCACCTCAATCTTGGCCCCCAATGCGGCCTCGGAGAATCTTATCTCTCTATTCATGTAGAGATCATTCCCTTCCCTCTGGAAGATGGGGTGATCCAAAACCTTTATCCTAATATAGAGATCTCCTGGGGGTCCTCCTGCTGGTCCTGGCTGACCCTTGCCAGCGAGCCTTAATTTCTTGCCATCGGCTATCCCAGCAGGAATCTTAACCTTTATCTGTTGATGTACTCCACCTAAGCTATAAGAGATCGTCTTTTCCTGGGCCTTGACAACACCCTCCAGATGTAGGGGCAGTTCATAGATTAGATCTTGGCCCTTCAAGCCCCCAGTCCGATCGCCATAGCCAGAAAAGGAGCTAAAGGGATCGACCTTTGCCCTATATCTGGGGCCCTTGCTTGCCCCAGAGAAGATGTGGCTGAAGCTGCCTGAACCTGTCCCTCTCTTCGAGCCGCCGATATCGCCAAAGCCAAATTCCCTGAATATATCGCTAAAATCAAAGCTCCTGAAGATATCCTCTTGGCTGTATCTCTGCTGGAAGCCCTCGGCCCCAAACATATCATACTGTTTTTTCTTCTCTGGGTCGCTCAATACAGCATAGGCCTCACTTATCTCCTTAAATTTCTCCTCGGCGGCCTTGTTCCCCTTGTTCCTGTCAGGGTGGTACTTCATCGCCAGCTTCCTGTAAGCCTTTTTGATATCATTAGTGCTGGCAGATTTATTTACCCCAAGTGTCTTATAGTAATCCTTATTTGACATCTCTATGGTAAGCTAATCTCCTTTTATTCTTGGTAAAATTACAACTTGAAATATAAACAGGGCCGATATCAAAGTCAAGAAGGCATGTTTCCCCTTTTGGATGTAGTTTTAGCCGATATTCCTCCCCTTGCAGCCCAACTGATCGTCACTGTCAGCCAATCAGGCTCACAGGTTTTATAGAGCAGATCAGCAATTTCCTCAGTGATATATTCCTGCCAGTTTCTCTTGTTTCTCCACATCATTAGGTAATCCCTGACTGATTTGCTTTCCAGGATTTTTTCTCTCGGTTTGTACCGTATGGTGACAACGCCTTGATCATGCCTTTCCGAGACAGGGCAGAGCGATTGGAATTCTGGATATTCCCATTCAATCAGGGGTGCATGCTCTCTTGCAGGAAAGGTAACTAACCTGGCACCTTCAGGGATCTCAACCCTGGCCTCTGATGCCCTTGAATAGTCCGTCATCTAAGATCCCTCCCCTATGTTCGTGGATAGTAGCTTAGGGAACGTTCACCCGATCAGTTTAAAAATTGCTGGGTAAATGTCAATATAAACTTATCTGTGGTCTGTATGTTTCATAAATTATTTGATTTTCATTGAAATGCATAAGATACTATAGGGACAAGGGAAAGGGGTAGATTTGGGCAGGCTTTACAGGCGGATAGGTACATTGATTTACTACAGAAGATATATCGTAGCCGCTGGCCTTATCGCCTTATTTATTCTTTTACTTTTTTTCAGACACTGGCATTCAGGCCAATGGGCTGAAAGGGCGAATAAGGAAACTGCTGTCCCGATCAAGATGGACAACTCGGCCATCCGCCCAGATGATGGGGATACCTTTTTTTACAAAGACCTTCCCATAAGGATCTTAGGCATAGACGCACCGGAGATTATCCATAGAGAACACGGGATATTTGAGGATCAGCCCTATGGCCGAAAGGCGGCAGCGATGACCATGGATATTGTAAGAAAGGCCAGGATTGTTGAATACCTCCCCTTTCAAAGTGATAAGTATGGCCGTCTTCTAGCACATGTATTTGTCGATGGAGAACTTTTATCTGTCCATCTGATCAGGGCCGAATTGGCATATGAGAACGTATCCTATTATGGAGATAATGGATTTCCTGAGCTTGCAGGGAGGATTTTACGGGCTGCTCAGGAATCCCCAAGGCCACCATTTGAGGAACCATACAGGTGGCGTCGGAGGCATCAGATCAGGTAATGAAAAGACAGGCCCCTCACCCTGAGGTAATTACCACGCATGTCAATGCCGACTTTGATTCCCTGGCATCCATGCTGGCTGCCAAAAAGCTTTATCCTGAGGCCATAATTGTGTTTCCCGGTGCCCAGGAAAAAAACTTGAGGAATTTTTTTCTGCACACAAGTTCTTATCTCTTTGATTTCGTCCGTATAAAGGATGTTGATCTAAAGAACATTAGGAGGCTTATCCTAGTTGACACACGTCAGAAAAGGCGGATTGGCAAATTTAAGGAACTCCTGGGCATGGATGATGTGGAGATACACATATATGATCATCACCCGCCATCTAATGATGACATCAAGGGTGATTTTGAGGTTATCCAGGAACGCGGGGCAGGCGTATCCACAATGACGGAGATAATAAGGGAAAGGGGGATTACGATTACCCCTGATGAGGCAACCCTGATGTCACTCGGTATCTATGAAGATACTGGCTCTTTTACCTTTTCCTCTACAAAGGCAGAAGATTATGAGGCTGCTGCCTGGTTATTAGAGCAGGGGGCATCTCTCAATACAATCTCCGATATGTTAACCAGAGAGCTGACCGCTGAGCAGGTGTGGCTCTTGAATGACTTGATGGCCTCCGCTACCAGAAACAATATCAATGGTGTGGAGGTAGTTATAGTCAAGGTCAAAAGTGACAGGTATATCGGTGACTTTGCCGTACTGGTTCAAAAGTTTATGGAGATGGAGAATCTCAATGTCATCTTTGGCCTCGCCCAGATGGAAAATAGGGTCTATCTGGTGGCCAGGAGCAGGATTCCGGAGGTAAATGTTGCTGAGATTGCCTTTGAATTTGGCGGTGGAGGGCATCCACAGGCTGCCTCAGCTACAATCACCGAAAGAACCCTGATCCAGGCAGAGGAAGATCTTCACAACATGCTTTTGAGGCGGATAGATTTTGAGAGATTGGCTAAGGATATGATGAGCTCTCCGGTCATTCATATATCACCTAAGGCCACCATCAGAGAGGCACATGATACCTTAGCCCGCTACAATATCAACTTCTTGATGATTGTTGATGAAGATGGGAAGCTCAAGGGATATACCTCCAGGCAGGTGGCAGATAGGGCTATTTCCCTGGGCCTTGAGATAAGGCCTATAAAAGAGTACATGAATGTGGAATTTTACCACGTAGGGCCTGAGGCCACCTTGAAGGAGATACAGGACTTGATTATCAGTAACAAGGTCGGAATCCTACCAGTACTAAAAGATAGCCAGCTGATTGGAGTTATCACAAGGACAGACCTTTTAAATATATTGATAGAAAGGTCATCTACACCCGAGTTTGTTTATGATTCAGAGGGGGAGGTTCCGAGGTTCATTCGGAAGAAGAACATCGGAAATTTACTCAAGGAACGGTTACCCGATAAGATAGTAAAGTCATTAAAGGATTTGGGAGGGATAGCCGACAGGCTTGATTATAATGCCTATCTGGTGGGTGGTCTCGTAAGGGACGTTATCCTAAAAAGGGAAAATCTTGACGTGGACATCGTTATCGAGGGGGATGGCATCAGGTTTGCCAAGACCGTTGCCTCTCATCTTGGCGCCGAGGTGAGGAGCTATCCCAAGTTTGGCACAGCTGTCCTCACAATGCCTGATGGCCTTAAGATAGATGTTGCAACTGCCAGGATGGAGCACTACGAATCACCTGCTGCGCTGCCTGAGGTTAAGCTGAGTTCCTTGAGGAGGGATCTCTTTAGAAGGGATTTTACCATCAATACCCTGGCCGTTCAGGTTAATAAGGGGCATTATGGAAGCCTTATAGATTATTTTGGGGCCATGAGGGATATTAAAGAGCGTACTTTAAGGGTCATTCATAGCCTCAGTTTTGTTGAAGATCCCACGAGGATCTTGAGGGCCATAAGATTTGAACAGCGGTTCGGCTTCAGAATAGGCAGACTCACGGAGACCCTGATTCAAAATGCCGTCAGTTTGCGCTGTTTTGAAAATCTCTCCGGCCAAAGGCTTTTCGTCGAACTACAGATGATTTTAAAGGAAGAAGATCCCATAGGGGCAATAGGGCGAATGGATGGATACGGTCTTCTGAAGTTTATCTCTCCCGAGCTTAGGCTTACCGAGGAGGTAAGAAGTATCCTGAAGGAAATAAAGGGGATCCTGGCATGGTTTGATCTCCTTTACCTGGGTATTGCCTATGAGCCATGGAAGGTGTACTTTCTCGGTTTAACCTCTTGTTTGAGCGATGATGCCTTCGAGAAATTAGTTGGCAGGCTGCAGGTCGACGAAAAAGAAATGTTAGGTATGATTTCCACTCGCAAGGAGGCAAGACGCGTCTTAGAAGAACTTTATAATCTGAAGGATAAGAAAAGGTATTCTCTTTACAGGATTCTCTCAGCACTTCCCACTGAGACCTTGCTTTATGGCATGGCCAAGACCAGGAGTGAAAAGATAAAGAGATCCATATCAACCTTTTTTACCAAGCTGAGAGGAACAGAGGTCTTTTTAAGGGGCAAAGATCTCATTGCTATGGGTTATAAGCCTGGCCCCTTTTTTAAGGAGATACTTGAGGGCATCCTGGAGGCCAAACTGGAGGGTGATGTGAGCACCAGGGACGATGAGATTGAATTTGTAAAGGACAGATTCGGGAGCCTGCTTAACAATTAATCAAATATGCACATCTGGAGGACTGGAGAATGGAGAAAAAGAGAATCGTCAGCGGCATGAGGCCAACCGGGAAGCTACATCTTGGACACATCCATGGGGCACTGAATAACTGGCGCTCCCTTCAAAGGGATTACCAATGCTTCTATTTTATCGCCGACTGGCATGCCCTAACAAGTGAATACGAACACCCGGAGATTATCAAAGAGACTATTAAGGATATACTGATTGACTGGGTCGCAGTCGGTCTCAGTCCGGAGGAATCGGTGATCTTTGTTCAGTCGAGCATAAAGGAGCATGCGGAGCTTCATCTGATTCTTTCCATGCTTACACCGCTTCCATGGCTGGAGAGAAACCCGACCTATAAGGAGCAGCTCAAGGAAATGGCCCAAAGGGACCTTTATACCTACGGCTTTTTGGGCTATCCGGTTCTCCAGGCGGCTGACATCCTGATGTATAAGGCACATGGGGTACCCGTAGGAGAGGATCAGAGCGCTCATGTTGAGTTGACACGTGAGATAGCCCGGCGTTTCAATCACTTCTATTCAAACACCTTTCCCTTGCCGGAGACCCTGCTGGCGCCAAAGGCCAAGATACTCGGTACTGACAGGAGAAAGATGAGTAACAGCTATAACAATGCCATATTTATCTCTGACTCAAGGGAGGTCATAAAAACAACGGTGGCTGGCATGATTACCGATCCCCAGAGGGCCAGGAGATTTGATTCCGGCAGGCCGGATTTCTGTAATGTCTTTACCTTTCATGAGTTATATACCGATAAGGAAAAGGTAAAGGAGATCGACGAGGCGTGTCGTACAGCGACCATAGGGTGCGTGGAGTGTAAGCAGACCATGGCATCTAACCTCAATAAGGCCCTGGAACCGTTAAGAGAGAAGAGGAAAGAGCTGGAGGCCAACCCCAAGCTTATAGAAGATATTATTCATGAGGGCAATAAAAAGGCACGTAAGATTGCCCAAAAGACCATGGAAGAGGTGAGAGGGGTTGTTAAGATCTAGTCATGACCTTTGAGACAAAACTTGAGATATTTCAGGGCCCGCTTGATTTACTCCTGCACTTGGTAAAGATCAATGAGATAGATATCTCAGATATACCCATAGCCACCATTACCGATCAGTACCTTCAATACCTGGATCTGATGAGGGCACTGGATATTAATGTTGCCGGTGAATTTTTGGTAATGGCGTCTACCTTGATGCACTTCAAATCAAAGATGCTCCTTCCAAGGCAAGTGCAGGATCTGGAGGAGATAGAAGAGCTGAAGGAGGAAATCCTGAGGCCCCTCAGGGAATATCTGCTGCTCAAAGACGCGGCAAGCCACTTGGCATCAAGGGATATTCTCTACAGGGATGTCTTCAAGAGGGGTACTGAGATAAATGGAAGAGAGAGGTTCGAAGAGGATATCAGTGCAGAAAAGGTTAACCTCTATGATTTGATGGATGCCTTTCGGAAGGTCATAAAAAGGAGATATCCCGGTGTAGTTATTAAATTCAGGGCTCAGGCGTGGTCTGTTAAGAAAAAGATGGTCGAGGTAATGAGGCAATTGAAGGGGAAAAGGAATCTATGCTTTACAGATCTTTTTTCCGGAGATTCGTCCCTGTTAGAGCTCATTGCCACCTTTTTGGCCCTGCTTGAGCTGGTAAAAAATGGCTCTATTGCTGTTTTTCAGGACAAGGTAGGTAGTGATATTAAACTTGAGGCGTTGAACACGTCCCCAATCCGTTGACCGCTGTTGAGTTAGAACGACTAACGAACAACTAATAACAGGTAACCAATGGACAATTCCCTTAAGCTCATCGTAGAGTCCCTTCTTTTTGCGGCGAGTGAACCTCTCACCCCTCGCCAGATCCATGCCCTTCTGCCGGGGGAAGATCTCAAAGAGATAAAGGATGTGCTTGAGGATCTCAAAAAGGATTATGAAGGGATGAAAAGGAGCTTTCTTATCAGGGAGGTAGCCAGGGGCTATCAGTTTCGCACCCTTCCCCGGTTTAGGACTTACATCTCCAAAATGCTCAGCACAACTCCGTCCAGATTAACCAGGGCAGCGCTCGAAACATTGGCCATCATTGCTTACAGGCAACCCATCATCCGGCAGGAGATTGAGCGGCTGCGGGGCGTGGACGTGGGAGGAATACTGAGGATGTTACTCAAAAAGGGACTCGTCAGGATCGTCGGCCGAAAGCCCCTACCAGGCAGGCCAATAATCTACGGCACAACAGGAAAGTTTCTTGAGTTCTTCGATCTAAAGGACCTTTCATCGCTCCCCACCTTAAAGGAGATGGAAGAGCTCGGCGATGAGGAAGTTGAGCAATAAGAGAAAGGAGCGGCTCAACAAGATTATCTCCATGGCTGGTATTGCCTCCAGAAGGCGTGCCGAGGAACTTATCTCCTCAGGTCTCGTAACGGTAAACGGCCGGGTGGAAACAAGCCTTGGCTCAAAGGCAATCTGGGGCGTGGATTCCATCACCGTTGACGGTGAGGCCATACCCGATCCCCCCAGGAAGATCTATGTGATGTTACATAAACCCTTCGGCTATGTCAGTACCCTTCGAGACCCTGAAGGGAGACCTATCATCCGGGACCTGATAAAGGATGTCAAAGAGCGGGTCTTTCCGGTTGGACGCCTGGATTTTGACAGTCAGGGCCTCTTAATCCTCACCAATGATGGGGAGCTCGCCTACCGTCTCATGCACCCACGATTCCATATTCCCAGGACATACAAGGTAACTGTTGAAGGCCCTTTATCAGATGTGTCAGTTGAGAGATTAAAAAAGGGCATACCCCTTGATGACGGGCCAACCAATCCTGCCCATGTCAAGGTAATAGAGAGCGGGCAGGAGAGAAGCGTGGTAAGGATTACCATCTTTGAGGGCAGGTCACGGGAGATAAGGAGGATGTTTGAGGCAGTGGGGCATAAGACCATTCATCTTGTCCGGATAGGGTATGGGGGCCTTCATCTGGGAGACCTCAAGGTTGGGAAATACCGACACCTTGAAGATTCAGAGCTGAAAACACTCCGCACCTCAGTCGGTCTTCACTCATGACCACCTCCATAAAAGGGATTTTGAATCTCACAGAGCTCACAGAGACTTCTGACAATTTTTCATCATATTGAAAAATAGTCTTGACTATTTTTCATTTTAATGAATAATAGTCAACATGGATACGAGAGAGCCTTACTTGAAAATCTGGCAGGAACTGGCCACGGACAAAAGCATGGTATTTCTTGTCGGGCCACGGCGGGCAGGCAAGACCACACTCGCCAAGATTATTTCAAGGTCTTTTGTGAATAATCTCTATTTCAACTGGGATATCCCGAGCGAAAAAGCCCGCCTCATGGAGAACCCCACTTTTTTCCAGGAGATCAAGCGGCGAGATCCATCGACCCCTTTAATCATATTTGATGAAATTCATAAATACAAAGACTGGAAGAACTATCTCAAAGGCGTCTACGACGAATTCTATGACACATACCAATTCCTCGTATCAGGAAGTGGTAGGCTGGACATCTATCAGAAAGGCGGGGACTCCCTAGCCGGTCGCTATCTTCTCTTCCATCTATGGCCTTTTACAATTGCAGAACTGGGGAAGAGAAACCTAACAATCGATGACTTCTTGGAGAACCCCCTCCAAATCAGCATGGAAGGTAGCGAAAAGCTCAAACAAAAGTGGTCACGCCTATCCACGCTTAGTGGTTTTCCGGAACCCTATCTAGCGAACCGGAGCGCTACGTACCGTCGGTGGTCAAATACTTATTCCAATCAATTGATTCGAGAGGATATTCGCGACCTTACAGGCATCAAATCCGTTGCAGATATGGAGACGCTGTACTCTCTGCTCCCTTCTAAGGTGGGCGCTCCTCTCTCGATCCCATCCCTTGCCACCGACTTAAAGGTATCCTATAACTCAGTCCGAGGCTGGCTGGCTGTTTTTGAAAGATTTTTTTTGATTTTTGGTATTTCCCCATGGACCGAGAGAATCGCACGGGCCATTCAAAAAGAACGCAAGCTCTATCTGTGGGATGCACCCCGCATAGAAGAGCCTGCGGCGCGGTTTGAAAATATGGTCGCCATGGAGCTATGGCGGGCGGTTACAAACTGGAATGATCTAGGCTATGGTCACTTCTCGTTGCATTTTATAAGGAACAAAGAACAGCAAGAGGTAGATTTTTTGATCGCAAATGGCCGTAAACCGGTTGTCTTGATAGAGGCCAAGATGTCGGATACCCAGCCGTCTTCCACGCTTAGAAAATTTCAAAACGCTCTGAGCATACCGGCAGTTCAGCTTATAGGTGAGGATGAGGGATATCAAATCTTTTCGAATAATGACCGATCTATTCTGGTCGCTCCAGGGTACCAGTGGCTCTCCCAGTTACCTTAATTCTATAATTCAACTATATGGCATACGCTGGCCAGGTTGTCTTTGACATATCCCATATCTCATACCCCACATCTCATATCACCTATCCCATATCCCCCATATCCCCCAACAACGCACTACTAACAACAACCAACAGACATTACTGCTAATTTTATTTGCAAATAGTCTTTTCCTGTAGTATCAATTCATTGATCAGGATATCATTGGGCGGTTAACTCAGCGGGAGAGTGCCATCCTCACACGGTGGAAGTCGCGGGTTCAAACCCCGCACCGCCCACCATGTAAAATCAATAACTTACGGGATTCCTGCTAATCCCCTTTTTCTTTTTTGCTACCATCTTGCTACCACCTTTCCCAAAAACTTCCATTTTCTGATCTACAAGCGGCCTCCTGTTTCGTTGGTTCCCCCTTTAATCACAGATCAAAATGTGACCCCAATTCACCTTGACCTGCTAAGCACAGGGAAAAGGAGTCGGACCTGTAACGGAGGTGCTGGCTGCCTATATTGGACAAAACGCTCCTTGAAAAAAAGACTGATTACTTGACGAAGAAGAGGTTTCGCTATTTAATAGAGAAAGACCAGATAGGTTAAGTAGTGACTGGAGGGTCGCGCCTTTAATGGACGACCCCAAAACATAAGCCTCCGCCACACCAACCTGTATAATTGTAGCGGTTTATGGGATATGTAGCCACTGATGCATATATCAATGGCAGACAGCCCCTCTCTGCAAGAGAAGAAAAAGGGCACTGGCGGGTAGCGGTGGGATTATTGAAAAGATATCCTAAGTCCCAAGCTAGGCCGCGCCAGTGCCCTGAACCAATCCTCCGGGTCTTAAAAAAGGCAAAGGAAATTAGGCTTTGAGGAAATCTATCCCGTTTTGTCAAGATTTTTCTTCAACAAGAAATAAATCCGTCCCGTTTTCTTTATCTTTACTTATTAGCGATTCAAATATGTAATAATCGTGTTAGTGCCTGCACTGCTTGATCCATCTTGAAGTATGTGTTTTCCGCTGAGTTTTTCGCTACCGAGGTTCAACCTGATATTGACCTTTCAACTACAATATGTAATCGTTAAATTTCTCGAATTTAAGTATGTGGCAAGAACTCTATACTTTTCGGTTAAAGGAGCCAACCGCAAGATCTTGTGTATCTGTCTCTTTCCCATTAGGTCCAAAGCACTTATTCGAGAACGATTCTGAAACCCGATTTCTCTTGACTCAAGTCCCTTTTTGTTGTTTCATCAATTGAAGATTTCCCCTACCTCCACGAAGAACATAAGTGATCTCCAGATGATTCTAAACGACCTTATGCTTAATACAAAGATAAATGAGTCGAGTAGACTGGCAAGATTTGTACACAGGGGCCTGATAAGAGAGCTGCGGAAGAGATATAAAAGAATCAAGAACAGGGGTGTAAGGCAGGCACCGTTCTATGTCTTGATTGGTGCCGAGATGCCGGCAATTCTGGTAGAGGTGGGATATATAACAAATTCGATTGAAAACAGACGCCTCTGCTCTGAGACCTACCTCAAGAGAGCTGCTTCCCGCATAGTAAGGGGCATTGATTTATACATAAAAGATATGGAATTGGCCCATAAGGGAGGATAGGCATGAATAATCCCCTGCGCTACCACATAGCCGATGCGAAATTAACATACAATGGCCGTCACGAACCCATGGAGATGAGCAAGGAGAGGATTTCCACCTTCAATTTAAGGCACCGGGAGGTTCTGGACTTTTACGGTCTTGAGCTAGCCGAGGGTACGGTGTTTGTGATTGATGACCGGGTCAACGGGCGCTCGAACCTTGGCGTCTTCAGGAGTAAGCAGCTACGCCAGGCTATAATCCTGGCTGCCGCCCTCCCTGCTGCGGCGGTTGTTATTGACGGCTTCGGTGCGTTGAAAAATGTGCCGAAGAACCTTCAAACCAAGACTCTGATTGACCAGTTCAAGCGGCATAACGATCGGACCGCCGCTCAGGTAATGAGTGAGGTGCTCCAGATTACGACGGAGATCTTTGACGTGGGGGAGGAGGTAATCATCGAGAGCGCGATAACAGAGGGGGTGCGGGTCAAGCCTGGCGTGGAGGCCGGCGGTAGTCCCACCATCCCAGTAGGCGCTCTTTTCGGCAAGGAGGACCACTGCAGCCGTTACGGCCACAGTCTTAACAAGGAGGTCAGTAGGCTGTCCATGGGATCGGACGTAATCGATGGCACTGGCAAGTCGATCAAGGGCCTGCATAGCTCACTTACCGCACTCTTCATTACTGAGTCTGATTTCAAAAGGCACCTGCCTGACATCTACGTTGAGCGTTGGATGGCGGGTGCTACATTCCCCGAATTCAACCCCAGGGACACTGACCTGAAAGAGGAGGCCCGGATTATCGCCGATGCATGTGGTGTAAAAGATCTCTCCGAAATGACTGCATACTTCCTTGACCGACCACGCCATTATCCGGCCATGGACCAGCTCAATGCCATGGGTGTCGCCACTCCTTTTGACAAGGACGGGGACCTTTTTCCGGCCTTGGTCATGGGACTGGAGGGGCTCCGCTTTCCAGATGGCCGTGGTCTCCACAGCATGATCGGAGAGATCGGTGGGAGTGCCGAATGGGCGGTTGGTGCCCTGCCCTTGGTCTGGCGTGGAGGGCAGAGCCTGGGCATGATCACCAGTCAGAGTTCGCTTACCAGAAAGGATCTCTCACCAGAGGGACTGTGGAATGAACGCTTCCACTACACTGAGGAGGAGCTTATACTCCTCCAGGATGCACGTTTTGAGCAGAAAGCCTTCTTCACGGTCAACGATTTAATGGAAAGGCCCTTCGCCGGGGGAGTTAGTGCCTTTACCGCCATCTCTGATAACTACTTCTTGCCCCAACTTGAGGGGGTCAAGATCGACCGCGAGCAGGACCTTATAACAACCAACACCATCATGATTAACTCCCTTGGGAATGTCGAACACTGGCAGCTCACCTTCAAGTGCGTTGAAGGTCTCAAGGCCACAGCCAAGAGGATGGGATCGCCGAAATCCGAATTGCATGACCTCGAGAAGGCCCAAATCGAAGAACAAATCAAGGCCATGGCCGATCACGAGGTCAAGCGGCTCAGGCTCAGACAGTTCTTTGTTAATGAGTACTACCCGGCCATTATTCACACCGCCGGCAAGATGGTTGTGCTCGAGAGGACGGTCGAGGCCCTGATCGCCAGGGAAGTTTTGAATGAACACGACCGTGAGATAGTAAGAGCCGTGGTAGAGGCAGCGCCAGAATGGTTTACCAGGGCTGCATGAGGACATCGAACCGATCCCGCCATGCCTGAGAAATCCTGAATACAGGTACTCAAGGTTTCATTCAGAAACCCTTTTCAGTCGAAACTCTATCAGGGAAACTAAAAGAGGTATTGGAGGGCAAATTAAGGATACGAGATTTATCAAGGATTTTTTTTGCCAAAATGTCCGTATATTGTATGGTTGCCTATCACCACAATTGTATAACATACTGCTATACTTGTGCACTTTTATGGATGCTCAAAAACTTATAACTACCGATTGTAGTATTGAATCCAAGAACGACTTCGCTGACTTGTTTAATATCTAACTGTATTCGATGGCCTCGATCCCAGGGGCAAATTAACGAATTCCCATTCAAATCTATTATAATTGGCGTTTCGCCTGGATTGGTCAATTCATCTTGAAATATGTGGTTGCAATGGTTGAGATTCGATCATATAAAGCCTCTATGGAGGTTTTACTTCTAGCTGACAGGTTTTAAGATAATAGTGAGGGATTTGGTGGAAAAGAGATATACAATATCATGGGGTGGGTTGATTATTGACACACAAGGGCAATTCCTCTATATTTCTACACTGAAAAGCGAGTTCTTATCGACTGAGGACATGCACCGATTTGATAATTCGCCTTGGGTCGAGAAGGCCTTGAAACTCGAGGGAGCAAAGATCTTCTTCTGGTTCACCCGGTTTCCTATCGTTAGGGACAGGGGTATTGTAGACAGGAAGCGCCGCGTCGAGTTTATTGATCTTCACTTCGGTTTGATCAACAAGAGGAGGCCCTTTTTACTATGTAGTGGACTTTGACCAAGCAGGGAGAAGGAGTTTCAAGGGTTTCTGTAAGCATAGTGCGAAAATGGCCGGAGGAATGATAAGGGGCGGTGATGGGTTAACCCTTTCATTACTGTCCTAAAAGTAAGACCGCAACGTATTCCCATCGCTAAATATGTGGCAATGAGAGCGAAATTACTGACATTTCTTTTTGTGCTGCTCTGCGTTGACGTTTTTCTCCCGTGGCAGGCACTTTCGCAAGAAAAGGGAGATGGCCTAACGGCTGCAGTTCCTCAACAGTTGACCTTAGTTCAGGCGGTGACGTGTGAGGAAATAAAAGAGCATGCTCCCCAGAACCAGGCAATTGTTTTTTCTATTACAAACGGAAAGGCTTGCTGCTTTACCTCTTTTGATCCTGTGCCTGAAAAAACCTATATTTACCATAACTGGTTTTACCGGGATAAGCTCACCGCAAGGATAAAGCTGCTTCTTCAGCCGCCTCGTTGGTCAACATTTAGCAGGATTCAATTGCGAGAGGCTGATAGAGGGCCCTGGCGTGTGGAAATTAGCGACCAGAAAGGCACTCTTCTTCGTATAGTACGGCTTAGCATCACGGATTGATCGGCTATGAATAACCTCTTGGCCCTTTTTTCGAGCATTCGATGGCAGGATATCGTTGATATTGTTCTCGTGAGCTATATTGTCTTCCGTCTTTATATTCTTTTCAGGGGGACCAATGTATTCCGCGTGCTCATTGGAATTGTGTTTCTATGGGTCTTTCACAGAATAGCTGTTTCTCTGGGATTGATTGTAACCAGCTGGGCAATCCAGGGCATTATGGCAGTCGCGGCGCTTATCATTATCGTCGTATTCAGAAAGGAAATCCGTTCCGTTCTTCAGGCAAAAAACCTAAAAGCACTTCTCTGGGACTACCCCCGCAAAACAACCGAGACCCCTGTAGATATAATAGTGGAGAGTGCCTATGAGCTAGCTCGATCGCGGAGTGGGGGACTGATTGTTTTCCCAGGAAAAGAAGATTTACAGGAGGTACTCCACAGTGGAATACCCTGGGGTGGATCGGTATCCAAGGAAATGATCGTCAGTATATTCTGGCACGATAACCCCGTCCATGATGGCGCCGCCGTCATTAAGGGTGATCAGGTTGAAGAGGTGGGGGTTGTACTCCCATTATCACACCGAAAAGATCTCCCCTCGTATTATGGCACTCGTCACAGGGCTGCAGCCGGATTGGCTGAAACTACCGATGCTTTGGTCATCGTGGTATCCGAGGAACGAGGGGATGTGACTGTGGCTCTAGGCTCTAGCATGAGGGTCATAAAGCGAAAAGACGACCTTGCACACATACTGCGCGGACATGCCGGTGTTTCCTTAGATCAGGGGGGCCATCTGAGCAAACAAAAGCTTGAGCCCGGCATAGCAGCTTTGGCCTCCGTGTTATTCATCACCGGCGTATGGTTTAGCTTTGCCCGAGGTTTGGATACCCTGGTTACACTTGAAGCTCCTGTTGAATACATGAATCGTGATCCCGCAATGGAGATTTTAAATACGTCGGTAAATGGCATCCGTCTTCATTTGAGCGGGTCAGATGCCCTTATTAAATCTATTCGACCTGAACAGGTTAAGGTAAGGCTCGACCTGAGCAAGTCTGTGGTTGGGCCTAACACCTTTTCCATTGCACAAAAAAACATTAGTCTACCGCCTGGGGTTTTACTGAAAAAGGCTGAGCCATCGTCCGTTGAGGTGACCCTGGATCACTTGAGAAGAAAGGAGTTACCCATTCAGGTTGACTGGGTTGGAAAGCTACCCGAGGGGTTAATCCTTGCCGAGACTCGACTTGACCCTAAAAAGATCGAATTCATTGGTGGTAAACAAATACTGGAAGGCATTTCAACGGTCTACACGGAACAGGTCTCCCTCGGTGCCATTCAAAACTCGGGGAGGATGACGGTTAATCTGGCACTCAACCCCGCCTCCATAAGAGTTGCTCCCGGATCAAAAGACAAGGTTACCGTAGAGTATGTGGTAACACGCAGGGTTCAATAAATGTGGGGTCAAATCCTTGTTTTTGACAGTTCCCTTCGCTCAACGCTAATCTGTCAGCAAATGATCATAGCTGCCACTTTCTCCCAACCGAAGGGCTCGTAGCGGCCAGGTGCAAAAAAAATAAATCTGTCCCCTTTTCTGTCCCCTTCTGTTGGGTAAGAAACGGATAATAAAAGAAATACCTCGAGTTGAGCGGTTCGCGGCACGGCCGCCGCTCTCTGAGATAGTTACTGAAATACAAGGCAAACGGGTACGTAACTGTGCCATCTATACCGCCCATACACACCACGGCTACACCTTGAAAGAGATAGGAGACTATCTTGGAATCCATTACTCCACGGTGAGTAAGATAGTGAAGAATGAAGGGAACGGAAGAAAAAGGAAATAAAATTCACGATTCAAGACCTGACCCCGGACCGGATAGAAATTTATCTCAGTGTGAGCTGCGTTCCTTACTCGGGCTAGACTGTGCAGCAACCGGCACAGAATAAGCCCCTACACATATCATGTACGCTGTGGTACAATATGTTTATAGTTCTAAAGAACAAGTGCCAAGTTAGCGGTGGCCCCGGTGGCGGAGCTGGCACTAGCTCTTTGAATCAAAGCCTGGTACCTTCCCGCAAAAGGACTGTACACTAAGCCCCTGCGTCAAAGGCACCTCCCGGAGGCATCTTTGAAAATCGCTGTCATTGCACCTAGTGTTCATCATCAAGCCGGCCCGGCAAACGTCACCGCCGCCCTGGTCGAGAGGCTTTGTGAAGACCATCAGGTCTCGGTTTTCGCTCACACTATTGAGGGAATTGAGCTATCCAAAATTAGGCACCATAAGGTGCCAGCGGTTACCCGTCCCAAGTTCTTAGCCTACATTACCTTCCTGGTATCCAGCACCATCATCCTTACCGCTCTTTCCTTCCTCAGGAAAAGGGGCTTTGATATCATCCATTCAGCAGGGTGCTGTTGTGCCTTTCCCACTGATGTTATCACCTCCCATTTCTGTGAGAAGGAGGGTCTCCGTCTTGAGAAAACTAACATAATTGAGATGCCGCATAAGAGGATATGGCAAAAACTGAAAGTCCTTGACCACATGATATATCGTAGATTAGCCGCCTTTGTTGAGGGACTGATATTCGGTCACAATAGCCCCAAGGCGCGTGTCGTAGTTTCACAGTCTATGAAAGGGGAGTTCATTGGTCATTATGGCGATGCTGCCGAAAGTATTATCGTAATCCCCAATGGGGTGGACCAGAAGCTGTTTGACCCAGCCAATCGGCTTTTCTATAGGGATAGCCTTAGACGAAGGTACGGTATATCCCGTAGTGAACCGGTACTGATGTTCGCCGGAGGTGACTGGGAGAGAAAAGGAGTGCTTTATGTCATAGAAGCGCTTTCGCTACTTCCCCGGCCAGATGTCAAACTTTTGGTCATCGGTAACGGTGATGAGAAATTCTATGGTCAACTTGCTGAGCTAAAGCGGGTGAGGGAGAGGATAATCTTTGTTCCCCACAGCAGTAATCTCTGGGAATACTATGCTGCTAGTGATGTATTCGTTTTTCCTACCATATATGAGCCCTTTGGTCTGGTCATTGCCGAGGCCATGGCTAGCGGTTTGCCGGTAATCACCAGCAGGGCTGCCGGATCTGCCGACCTCATAATCGATGGGGTAAATGGCCTCCTACTTAGAGAGCCCTCCGATGTTGATGACCTGGCAGCAAAAATTGAGTTGCTGCTTTCAGATGTTGAACTTAGAAAGACCATGGGTGAGCGTGCCAGGGAAACAGCAGAAAAAATTTCATGGGACCGGGTAGCCCAGAAAACAATAGACGTCTATAATAGGATACTAAGCCGCCCGAACTTAGAAAGACCATGGGTGAGCGTCCCAGGGGGACCGCAGAAAACCTTTCATGGAGTCGGGCAACTGAGGAAACCCTAAACCAAGAGAGGGGATAATCTAACATGCCTAGAGACTTACCTATCGGCAATGGCAACCTGCTCATCAATTTCGATACTGGTTACAACATCCGGGATATCTACTATCCCTATATCGGCAGGGAGAACCATAGCGAAGGTTGTGTATCACGTACTGGCATCTGGGTTGATGGCAGCTTCACCTGGACTGACAGCCCCCAGTGGCAGAAGGAAATGGCCTACGAAAGCGATACTCTGGTCACCAAGGTCACGGCTACTAATCCCGAGATAGGGCTTACCCTCACCTATTCTGACCTCGTGGACTTTCACCGGGACATCTTCTTCAGGCGGGTTAATATCGCCAATAACCGAGACCGCCCCCGCGACGTACGCCTGTTCTTCCATTACGCACTGCGGATTCTGGGCAATGGAATCGGCGATACTATCTACTACCATCCAGCACTAAGAGCATTGGTGATGTATAAAGAGCAGCGTTACTTCCTGGCAGGTGGCCAGGTAAATGGAAGGGTTGGCCTCAACGACTGGACAACCGGGAGTACAAAATCAGAGGATAAACAAAGTGCACAACGCGATGCCGAAGATGGTAAATTGGAGAAGGTGCCTCTTACCTGCGGCTTCGCTGAGGGCATCATCAGCCTCTATGAGAAGACTGTGCCCGCTGGAGGAAGTTCAACCGTTTACCACTGGCTGGCGGCCAGTACTCGCTTCCACGGGGTCGAGGAACTCAACGCTCTGGTCAAGGAACGTGGACCTGAGTCATTCATCATACGCACCCGTGACTACTGGCGAGCTTGGGTGAATAAGGAATCACTGGACTTTGCCGACCTGCCGGCCTCTATATTGGACCTCTACCGGCGCAGCTTGCTTACTATGCGTGTGCAGATTGATAATCGCGGCGCCATCATCGCCAGCACTGACTCAGACATCACCGAAGTCTTGGGCGACACCTATTCTTATGTGTGGGGTCGTGACGGCGCCTTCACCGCTAAGGCCCTCGATATGGCCAACTATGATGAAGTCAGTCACCAGTTCTTTGATTTTTGCGCCAATGTTATTACCAGTGAAGGCTATCTGCTCCACAAGTATACCTCTGATGGGAGTCTGGCAGGCCACTGGATGCCTTGGGCAGACGAGAGGGATGAGCTGCAACTGCCAATCCAGGAGGATGAGACTGCTTTAGTAATATATAGCCTTTGGCATCACTACCATAGGTTCCACAACGTAGAGTTCATCCGTTCCCAGCATCGAAGGCTGATTAAGAACGCCGCTGATTTTATGGTTAGCTATAGAGAGCCTCATACGAACCTCCCGGCACCTTCATATGACCTTTGGGAGGAACGCCGTGGCATCCACTCGTTTACCGTAGCTGCGGTCTGGGCAGGCTTACAAGCTGCGGCCAACTTCACCGAAATGTTTGGCGAGGTAGCACTCACCAAACAGTACCGTCAGGCCGCTACTGAGATAAAAGAGGCTGCTATTGAGTACCTTTTTGACAAGAGGCTGGGCCGCTTCCTCCGCTCCATCACGGTTGACGCTGACGGTGTGGTGGAACCGGACTACACCATTGATAGCAGTATTTGCGGCCCTTTTATTTTTGGCATGCTCCAGGTTGCTGACCCCCTTGTTGAGAGCACGATGGCGCGACTCATAGACCGACTTTGGTGCAAGACCAAGGTGGCAGGCATCGCCCGCTACGAGAACGACCACTATCAGCAAGTCAGCCAGGACATCACTAATATCCCCGGTAACCCCTGGTTTGTTTGCACCATGTGGGTAGCACAATACCACATTGCCAAGGCTCAATCGGTGGATGACCTAAAGCCAGCCCTTCAAATCCTTACCTGGGCTCAGCGCTGTGCTCTCCACAGTGGTGTTCTTGCTGAGCAGGTTCATCCGTATAATCATGCCCCGCTCAGTGTGTCGCCGCTGACCTGGAGCCACGCCGCTGTAGTGATAGCTATCCACGAATATATTGACAAGTACCACGAACTTCAAGCACGGGTGTACCACAGCTAAAAAATAGATAGTCTGCTTATCCCGGCCTTTGAATCTGCTGCTGCACAAGATGACGAAAAGAAAAAAGAGGGACGCTCTTAAATAAATTGATAGTAGAGCGGGGAAATGATAAAAGTCTGCCCATGCCAAGGTTAGCCCGGCTCGGCGCTCCCGGTGTTTTTCACGTAGAGTAAATGGGCGGCTGAGGCGTCGACCAAGAACGGCATTGCTTATCCAAAAGCGTGAATGACATGGGCTTAGAGCTAACTCGCGACGCAATTCTTGACACCTGCCAGTCAACCTGTTATTTCACTTTGAAAGAACTAAAAGTTCTCTCACAGGAATTTATTAACCCCTAGAAAATAGAAAGGAGAAAGCCATGAGTCGTGACACCAAGAAACAACACAACCGTCTTAGTATCAGGCTTGGGGATTTACTGCGATACAGCCTCCTGGGAATCGCAGTTGCACTGATTTGCACCATTTTCGTTGCCCAGGAAGCAATAGCGACTTCCAAATCTTTCGAACTAGAAGAGGTGACCATCGCCGAGTTACAGGAAGGGATGAAGTCAGGCAAGTACACGGCGCGTCAGATTGTTGAGAAGTATCTGGCACGCATTGAGGCGATCGACAAAAATGGGCCCAAAATCAATTCGGTCCTGGAAATAAATCCCGATGCCTTGGCCATCGCCGACCAACTGGATAAGGAACGCCGTGCGGGCAAGGTTCGCGGTCCGCTGCACGGGATTCCCGTCCTGCTCAAAGACAATATCGAGACGGCCGACAAATTGAACACCACCGCCGGCTCCTATGCCTTGGAAGGGATTCCCGTAAAACAGGATTCCTTTGTGGCCCAAAAGCTGCGTGAAGCCGGGGCCATAATCTTAGGAAAGGCCAATATGAGCGAGTGGGCCTACTTCCGGTCATTCCGGGGCTGCAGCGGTTGGAGCGCCCGGGGTGGTCAAACCAAGAACCCGTATATTCTGACCAGAAATCCTTGCGGTTCCAGCGCAGGACCCGGGGCAGCCGTGGCCGCCAACGTGGTTAGCGTGGCCATCGGTACGGAAACGGATGGATCCATCGTCTGTCCGGCCTCCGCAAACTCCGTTGTGGGAATCAAGCCCACGGTGGGTCTGGTGGGCCGATCCGGGATCGTTCCGGGCGCCCCCACTCAGGACACGGCCGGGCCCATGGCACGCACCGTGGCCGATGCAGCTGCCGTTCTCGGGGCGCTGACCGGCGTTGACCCGCGGGATTCCAAGACCGAGGAGTCACGCGGTAAAGCCCACACGGACTATACCAAATTTCTGGATCCCAACGGATTGCGTGGGGCCCGAATCGGAGTGGCCCGTAACTATTTTGGCTATCACGAACAGGTCGACGCCCTCATCAATGAGAGCATCGCGGTGTTGAAAGAGCAGGGGGCCATTGTTGTGGATCCGGCCAACATTGAAACCGCCGGAAAATTCGGTGGGTGTGAGGGTACGATCTTCATGTATGAACTGAAGGCTAGTCTAGGCCAATATCTCCAAGGACGTTCCTCCACGGGTCCCCAATCGCTGAAGGATCTCATTGCGTTCAATGAAAAAAACAGCGATAAAGAGATGCCCTACTTTCAACAGGAATTTTTCCAAGCGTCTGAAAAGACGGGCGGACCCTTAACGGATAAGGCCTATCTTGATGCCCTTAAGGAGTGCCGTCGACTGGCCGCAACTGAGGGACTCGATGCCACATTGAAAAAATACAACCTGGATGCGATTGTTGCCCCCACAGTAGGCCCTATCATGCCGATCGACCTGACGCTGGGCGATCACTTGGTACCGGCCTGGGCATCGCAACATTGGACGCCATCGGTGGCGGCCGTAGCCGGATATCCGCATATTTGTGTGCCGGGCGGTTATATTTATGATATTCCCGTGGGTATTTCATTCATTGGAGGCGCCTGGAGGGAAGCAACGCTCATCAAGATAGCCTATGCCTTTGAACAGGCGACCAAGTACCGTGAACCTCCTCAGTTTCTGCCGGGTGACCCGACGTACTAGGGAGTTATCGGTAACATTTGAGATCTTACGATAGCCTGAAAACCCATTTATCATTCAAATGCGGCATAGGGGAACCTTTTGTTTTGGTTCCCCTATGCTTTATTTCAAACATAAGAAATCAAGGGGTCACCCATTAAAGGGCGGGTCAAGAGAAAAAACACCTCTTCTGGCAAAAAAGTCTCCTTTTTTGCTTGGCCACAGCGCCCGCATCAGCACGGCCTTGTTTTCGCCCCTTTTCGCACGCGCTACTTTTGTCTTATCGGTGCTGGCCAATAGCTGACCCGCACCTGTCATCCATCCGGATCAAGGCAATGACTCTGCGAGTTTCGAAAGTTTCCCCATGGATAACGGCGCCTTAGGGAAACTCAGGAATCTTCCGGCAAGTTTGCTTTGACACCAAAGGTGTATTTGATAAAATACCAGGTCAATGGCCAAATTCAGCTCAGAAATAACCTACTGGAAGCGATGCAAGGACGACATATTGGCCGGGTGTGACCTTTGCGGCTCTTGCCTGGAGGCTTGTCCCCGATATCGATTTCCTGCCAGCCGATTAAGCGACCCTCACCGAGACATCGAGCGCTATCATGCTCTGTGGCGTACGGGTGAGGCGAGCGACGATATGTACGGGCTTATCTATACCTGCACGGGCTGCGCCTTCTGTCGGGACGTCTGCCCTCTGGAGTTCAATGTCTACGAGTGTTACCATCAGTACAGCAGATACCTGGCATGGAAAGCGGGTCTACCGCCAAAATCGAGAAGTGAACCGCGCATCCCACATGTCCGTGGCAACATGGCAGCGATTTTGAGCGCCATGCAAATGAAACCCGATCAGGTCCGCTGGGCCTGGGACCTGGATTCGGGCACAGCCAAGAAAGAGGTTTTGCTGTTCATAGGGTGCATTACCCACTCTCATCCGGACAAGATCTTCACCCTTCTGGATGTATTCGATCGTATGGAGGTGGACTATCTGCCCCTCGGCGGCGGGCCCATTTGTTGCGGCGGCACATTTATCGTCAACGGGTTATATGAGGAGGCCACCAGGCGGGCTAAGGACATGGTGGCCAAGTTTAATGCATACGGTGCCCCCACGGTGGTTTTCTGGTGTGCCAACTGTGCCAGGCACTGCCAGGGTTTTATCCCTCAAATCACCGACCTGCAATTCGAGGCCGTGCATGCAAGCGCTTATATCGCCCGCAACCTTGAGCGGCTGCATTTCACTCACTCGGTGGATCTAAAGGTCAATGTGCACGACAGCTGCGTCATCGGCCGTTCCGGACTGAGAGATTACCGATCTATACGTGCCATATTCGAGGCGATCCCTGGTCTCAAGGTCGTTGAGCACACCGAACCCCGCGAGAAGACCCCCTGTTGCGCCACCGGAAAAGGAGAGATGAACAAGGCCATGCGCCGCCGCCTGTATGAGCTCGTGGCCAGCACCGGCGCTGACCTCATGGCCACGGTCTGCAACACCTGCACCATGACAATGGGGTTTGAGGATGCCGACTTGCCCTTTGATGTGACCAACTTCATCAATGTGGTTGGATGGGCATTGGGCATTAGACATGAGGAAAAACTAAAACATCTCGCACAACTTGGGGATCTGGAAAAGGCCGTTATGGAAGCTCGCGAATGCTTTACCGCGCATGGTTACACTGATCAGGAGGTTCGAGACAAGGTAGGCCAGTTTTTTACCTGAGCATCTTCCTCTCCTCTCTGCAGTGATAGGGGGTCAGGGCTTTTTTGAATTGAAGTTGTGGAAGAGGGCGCCAAATTTTAGAACATTTGCCAAAAGTCAAGATTTGCCGCCTCACTCATAAGCTTTCAGCTATTAGTCTTCGGCTTTCCTTAGACAGGAAGGGTTAGTTTTCACACAAAGCCCTGGCGGCATCCAGCCCCTTCTTTAGATTTGACAACTCAGGAATCGTCACGTACTATTTTCTTAGAGCAGTTCTCAACACCTTGCAATATCTTCCACTGCTCCTCGAGCTTGCCTGGCATTCAGATCATGACCTGCCTGATGGAGAAAGGAGGGATAAAAATGCCTGAAGCTAAAATGCCTCATCCTGAACACGGGCAGCATCTTTGTTATCTGCACAACTTAGGTTACGTGCAGTCGAATCTCGAAGACTACAAAAAGCTCGTGACAGGTTCGAAATTTGTTTGCAAAAATTGTGGTCGAACCGCAGCAAGCGACAAAAATCTCTGCGCGCCTGAAAGATTATAATTCGGTATGCAAGAAAGTCTTTTATCAAGGGATTTCATTACATGGCGGGTCATGATCTGAAATGAGGGCTGTACCAGCACAGCTTCATCTTCTTCCCCTTGACACTCGTTACTTCCTTTTTGCCCGACGGAGTCTGCCCTCCTTTTGGCTCATTTAAATGGAGTTTAGTATGAGTGTCTCATTGGTTCGCCTCTCTTAAGACGAATTTTACCTGGTCAGAGAGGGATGCTCCGGGCAGGAATTTTTTCTCAAACAGGGCAGTTCCCACGGTAAATGCAGGTATTTTCAACCTCGTTAGGAATTGTATTTTTTCAGAGCTGTCCACGCTTCCTGCAACGAGTAACGGTACCTTCAGGGCACCCTTCAGATTCCGTATGAGGCTCCTTGAATCCCCGTTATAACGATATGCCAGAAGATTTAGACCATCTACGCCACGGCCTTCGCGCTCCCGTGCCTCAGCAAGTATCTCATCTATGCTCCCCGCAAGCAGACAGGGATGACCAAAAACCCGACCGACGTATGGATAATATTTTATCTTGTTGGCTTTTACTATGGAGGCAACCTCCTGGAGGTATTTTCCACCGATTAGATAATCAACGCCAAGTTCAACAGCTTCTCTTGCCGACCTGATAGTATCTTCCCTGGTTCCCCTGACTATCTCGAAATAAACGTTCATATGTTCCCTTTTGATTGCAGCTACCAATTTCTTGCGCCCCTCAAAGGGAAGGCCAATGTCTTTAAATCCGATATCTGAAATCCCCGTATCTCTTAAGTTGCGAAACGCCTCCGCCGCATGTGGAATAGTGACATCATCCTGGGTTAGCATAATTACTACTCTTGTCATTCCCCCCTCCCTTACGGGCACTTATCCCGAAAAACGGTTCAACTCTGCTCTTGACTCATCTAATGTGCCACCTCGCCACTATCGATTTCTCAGTAAGGTTGCAATTAGATTAAAAAAATGTATGTTGCAAAAACAACCAGCACGCTATTTTTGAAAGATAAAACTGGATGAAAAAGTAGGCCAAGAGCGGCCTTGACTCCTTTCCAAAGAGGCCGGCTGCACTGTATTGCGCTTTTCTTCAGATAATACTCTCATGAATCGAAAAGGTGGATTATCTCTTGAATCCATCTCACTAAGAGGAGTCTATGTGGCCTTGGTTGTTCATTTCCATGATTTTACGCCCAAAAATAAGATCAAGCCAAAGATCTCAAGTCGCCCAAGGAGCATAGTGGCAGTCAGGAGCCATTTTCCAACCTCTGGGATCTGACTGAAATTACCCATAGATCCAACCGTTCCGAAACCCGGTCCAACATTTCCCATAGTTGCAGCAGTTGCGGAAAACGCAGAAAGGCTGTCTACACCCAGAGCAGTCAACAGGACGGTTGAAATGAAAACAACACCTAAATAAAGAGGTATATACAGAATACCCGCCTCTACCACATCATCATCGATCGCCACATTGTCGATCTTTACTGCTATGACTGCAGTGGGGTGTTGCAACTTCTTGATCCTTTTTGTGATTGCTCTCCACAGAATGAGTATTCTATCAACCTTGATACCTCCAGAGGTAGACCCAGCACACGCGCATTGCAAGGTGAAGAATATCATCACTAACTGGGCAAATGATGGCCATATGGACGTATCCGCGGTAGCAAAACCAGTTGAGGTTCCCAAAGAAATAATCTGAAATGCCGAGTAGCGGAGAGCTTCTATCCAGTTATGGAATTGATTTCCATGGACATTAAGCGTCGTTACAGTAGTTCCTATCATGAGTGCCAGAAGGTAATACCTCACAATTGATGATTTCCAGATATCATAGATACTTTCAGAAACGGCAATAAACAGAAGACCGAAGTGTATGCCTGATAAGATCATAAAAATCATAATAACGATCTCTACCAAAGCGCTTTTGTAGTAAGCGATACTCAGATTTTTGGGGGAAAAGCCTCCGGTAGCAATAGTTGCAAAGGAATGGGTAATGGAGTCAAACAAGTTCACTCCACAGATCCTTATAGGCTTTGTATCTTGACTCAATAGTATCCACGTAAGCTGGCTCTCCGGGTATTGTTACGTTATTTTGAGCTATTTTGAACCCTTGCCGAAATAACCTGTCAGCAGACTCTATTGTAGATCTCCCTTGTTTCCAGTTACCAGAAAGGAGCAGCAATATTGCACTATCCTGTCTTTCAAGAGCTTCAATCATCATTTTTCCAGCATTAATGCTCTTATAGTTATCATCCAGAAGTCTTTGAACAGATGTGCCTACGGTAGTCAATTCATAGATTGACCATACCCCAGCAACAAACAACATCATAGTCAAGGTCAAGAATCCAGATAAAATTTTTATCCGTAAACGCATAATTTCCCCCGAACTACATAGTCAAACATGAAGTTGCATACGCGAATTAACACAAATGCGCTTAAAATCTCCCTCAAGACACTAACACGCGAGGAACATTTTTTGTCAATTTCTTAGTGCTTCGATTCGCAATTACGCTCACGTATTGTGCAAAGTTATGGGGCCGTTCTTGCTCACTCAGCACTAAGTCCTGAGTGACTAAATTCGTTACCGAATTTATGAATCGAAGGACTTAGGAGCAAGACCAGCTCAGACTTTAATAATTTCCCATATTGCAAGCGGAATTGCAAATATCGAATGGTATCTGCTGGCAACCGCATCTATTTGCGGGTAGCTGAAGAAAAGGGGGCAGACCTTTTTTGCATACAGGGTGAACTGGCCGTTGATTGTTTTACACAACAAAACTGAGTGTGCCGAAATAGATATAGATATCTGTTCATAGATGATTTACACTACGCGAGTTTCAGATAATTCTCATATATCTCATACCTATTAGGAGGCCCCCATGGATAATAATCTCTCAAGAGTAAGGGATAAGATACGAAAAAAAATCTTAGTGATTGGCACCCATGTAGCAACCAGTGATCCAGTGGCATCTGAGATTGTGTGCGCTGCCGGCTTCGACTTTGTCTGGATTGACGCGGAACATGGGGCCATGGACAGGAAGGATATAAATTTGCATATAATGGCTATTCGAGGTCAGGGAGTAGCTCCATTTATGAGAGTTCCCTGGAATGACCCAGTTCTTGTTAAGCCGATCTTGGACATGGGTCCTGCGGGCATAGTGTTTCCCTTTGTAAAGACAGCAGAAGAGGCACAATTGGCTGTAGCCAGTTGTAAATATCCTCCAAAAGGGATAAGGGGATTTGCTCCAATTAGGGCCAACAATTACGGGACAATGGACGGCGATGAATATCTTGAGATCTCAAAGACGGAACCATGGGTCATTTTACAGATTGAACATGTTGATGCCGTCAATAACCTGGAAGAGATCATAGCCGTGGAAGGTGTTGATACTATTGTCATCGGTGCTTACGACCTTTCAGGCTCAATAGGGTTACTGTCTCAGATTAGACACCCAAAAGTCTTGGAGTTATGCGATAGGGCCGCAGATACCTGCAGGAAGGCTCATTTTCCATTTGGGGTCAGCCTGTTATGGTCTGAAGAAAATGTTAGAGATTGGATACATAGAGGGGTCTCCTGGATAGGCGTAGATAATGATATTTCATACCTGATTAGTGGTGCCACAGAGGCATACAATTTGACTAAGGGTTTATCTGAGGAATTGGGAAGCAAGGGTGATTATCTTTGATGAAAAGTTTCAAGCTCTCGGCGGGTGCGGAGTTTAAGGAGTTAATCAGCTCGTGATGCGTGGGTCACGCTGGAAATATGTAATCTACTTTCCTATCCTGTTAGTTCTCTTCACGCTTGATGGCTATGCTGAGAAAGAAGGGGATAGACTCGACATAATACAAGAAACCGGACAGTTGACCGTTGTCACCAGAAACAATGCCCATTGTTACTATACCTATCGTGGCGAGCCCATGGGCTTCGAGTATGACCTGGCCAAGGCCTTTGCCAACCATTTGGGCTTAGACTTGCTGGTAAAGACATTTCCATGGGGGGATATGATAGAGGCCCTGAATGAGGGTAAAGGTGATTTCATCGCTGCCAGCATGACCGTTACTCCATCGCGCAAGAAGATGGTCGATTTTTCCAACGAATATTTGTCCGTTCAGCAAAGGGTGATTGTGCATGAGCACAACCGCACAATCAAAGCCCTGGCAGACCTCAACGGAAAGATTATCCATGTCCGCAGGGCTACTTCCTATGAGGAACGCCTGTCTGAATTACAGGAGACGGGGCAGGATGTAATTTTTAAACTTCACGATGATGTCCCTACAGAAGAACTGATAAGGCAGGTGGCTGATAAAGAGATTGAGCTAACCATAGCTACCTCCAATGTTGCCCTCCTAAATCGCCGTTACTACCCCAATATCAAGATCGGCATTCCCATTGCGGCACCACAGCCCTTAGGTTGGGCGGTGAAGAAGGGGGAGAAAGACCTCCTCACTGCTATAAACGATTTTTTTGCCGCGATAAAGACCGATGGGACGTTCGAGGATATCTACCGGTCCTACTACGGCAAAGTGCAGGCCTTTGACAGATTTGACCTGAAAAAATTCCACCAGAGGATCAAAACGAGGTTACCCAGATATGAGGCGATCATTAAGAAGGCCGCAAAAAAGTACGGTTTCGATTGGAGGTTGATTGCCGCCATAATATATCAGGAATCCCATTTTGATCCCAAGGCAAGGAGTCACCGTGGGGTAAGAGGGTTAATGCAGCTTACCAGGAAGACTGCTCAAGAGATGGGTATTACCAGCCGCCTCGACCCTGAGCAGAGCGTCATGGGCGGGGTGAGATACCTGAGAAAGCTTTACCGACGATATGACAAGGTAGAGGGTTTTGACCGGATACTTATCGCGCTCGCCAGTTACAATGTCGGACCCAGACACGTCGCTGGTGCGCAACGGATTGCGCGCAAAAAAGGGCTTGATCCGGATAAGTGGTCGTCTCTTGAACATGCACTGCCTTTGCTGTGTTATGAGAGAGACATAAAAGAGAGTAAATCCGGTTACTGTCGGGGGACAGAACCGGTGCGCTACGTAAATCGAATCTTAACGTACTTCGACATCCTGAAAAGGGAGGCCATATAAGTTTACGCGTCAGGCCCTGACTTGATACACATCACTATTACCGCTGCTAGGGTCAAGCAATATTTTGACGGAGCTGGTAACAGGCCCAAGACAAGCCGTAGCGGGAGGTGCTGGTTAATAAATCGATTGACAAGCGGGTAGTTGAGAGACTAGAAACTATCTCGGAAGCAAGGCCTGAGCCTTTGAGCGAAGGGAAGCAGGGGCAACTGGGCAAAGTGCTGTCTGAAATAGTCATTGAGAAGAGAGGGGTATAGCATTGAAGTTAAAGCCCATTAACACTTTCACGTATAACATGCCCCGGTCGGGAATCCGAAGGATAATGGATAACGCCACAGACCAGGATATTCTCCATCTGGAGGTAGGACAGCCTAACTTTCCCACGCCGCCACACATAATTCAGGCCGCTTGTGAGGCTAGCACTGATAAGCAGGGGCGTTATACCAGATATACCCCCAACATGGGCTATCTGTCACTCAGAGAGGCCATTGTTGAGAAGCTAAAACAAGAAAATGGCATCGATGCACAGGTGGGTAACATCCTTGTAACGCCGGGGTCAACTTACGGAATTGCCATCTCTTTTTGTGTCTTGCTCAATCGGGGGGATGAGGTGCTCATACCGGACCCAGGGTATGTAAATTTTTCGATGTTGGCACCGCAATATGGCGGCACTGTAGTGCGCTATCCCACATTGGAATCAGAGGGGTTTATACCAAACATACATACCATTGCAGACAGGGTAACATCTCAAACAAAGGTCATCGTATTGAATAGCCCGTCAAACCCGACAGGCGCGGTTTGCACCGAAGGGTTTGTCACAGATCTGACTGATATTGCCCGCGACAATAATCTGTATATTCTTTCCGATGAAACCTACGAACATATGATCTTTGAAGGGGAGCATGTAAGTCCGGGTCGCTTTGACACCGATGGCCGTGTGGTGAGCCTATTCAGTTTCTCCAAAAGCTACTCAATGACCGGCTGGCGAGTGGGATACGTTGTTGCCTCAGACACAATAGCCAAGGTCTTGGAAAAACAGCAGGAATTGTATTCTTCGTGTGCACCGTCTATTTCCCAGAAGGCGGCGGAGGCCGCGCTCAAGAACTCGGATCGTTGTATCAAGGAAATGGTAGCGGCATATCGTGGATGCCGAGATATTGTGATTGAGATCCTGAAAAAACATGGACTATTTTCCTATACGCCTCGTGGCGCGTTTTATATCCTCATCAATATCACAGGGACGGACATGAATTCTGACACCTTTGCTGACAGATTGCTTGAGGAGCAGCGAGTCGCCGTTGCTCCAGGAGCCACGTTTGGCGAAATTGGGGGAAGATATATTCGCGTGTGTATGGGGGTATCGGAAGATGTTTTAAGAGAAGGTGTGGAGAGGATCTGTTCCTTTGTTGAATCACATAAGCGATAGTCTATACAAGTTCGAGACCTTGTTGAAATTTGGCGAGTTGGGAATACTCGGTGGAGAATCACGTTTCAAGCAGTGATTGGAGATAGGAGAACGGATATGTCTAAAGTAAGGGCAGCTGTAATGGATAGAGTTAACGGGGAAGTTACAGTTGAGATCAAGGAGTTTTTGGAGCCCGCTCTGGAGGAAGGCGCCGTACTACTCAAGACTATTTATAGCGAGGTCTGTGGCACTGATGTCCACCTATTTCATGGACAGCTTGCCGAAGTGCCCTACCCGATTATCCCCGGACACATTAATGTTGGTATCATTGACAAGATTAATGGAGATGTTTGCGACATCGAAGGAAATGCCTTCCACAGAGGAGATGCAGTGACCTTTCTCGATGTTCATGAAACCTGTAACAAATGCTGGTATTGTCTGGTTGCTAAAGCAACAACGAGATGTCCAAATCGAAAGGTTTACGGAATCACGTATTCAGCAAAAGATGGACTGCTCGGCGGCTGGAGTCAGAAGATTTATCTCAAGCCCGGCGTAAAGATCATCAAGTTGCCGCCTCAACTTCAGCCAATAGACTTTATTGCAGGAGGATGCGGTGCCCCGACAGGGCTTCATGCGGTTGAACGCGCTACCATCAAACTGGATGATAACGTTGTCATCCAGGGTAGCGGGCCCGTGGGCTTAAGTGCCGCGATATTTTCCATTCTCAGCGGCGCTGGTTCGGTTATAGTCGTTGACCCCTCTGAGAACAGACTGGAAATAGCCAGACAAATGGGTGTGGATTATACCATCGGTGAGACGACTGGAGAAGGCAGGGTCAACGCAGTCTTGGACCTCACAAACGGTCGCGGGGCCGATGTTACGATAGAGGCCTCTGGGAACCCCAAGGCAGTTTCTGAGGGGATGGACATGACGCGAGACAAGGGCACCTACGTAGTCGTAGGTCAATATACGGATGCTGGAGATATATCCATCAACCCGCACTGGCAGGTTAACAAAAAGCATCTCGATATGAGAGGCACGTGGGGAATCGATTACAGCCATATACATAAAACCGTCAGGCTTATGGCAAAACACAAGGAACGGTTTCCCTGGCGGAAATTCGTTTCAAAGGTCTATTCCCTTGACGAGGTGGGGGCAGCTCTGAGTGATGTGGAGAGTCTACGGATTATGAAAGCAGCCATCGCGCCGAATGAGGATTTTAGTAAGTGAGGCGTGCAGCGCAAGACGTGAAATATCCCCTTGCGTCGTCTGTAGCAACTCGTCCTGAGAATCTGCAGTTTTCCTTCATTTAGCCTCAAAAGGAGAAACTCAGGCCGATAAATTGAACGTCTCCCCTATTCTTGCAGTTCTCAAAGCTCATGCCTGCAAGGTCCAATTCAGGCTTGAGCCTAAGCCCAACTCCATAGGTAAAAGCCCTGTGTTCACTATTGTTGAGGTGATATTCCCCTTCCTGAGGGCAAGCCTCCTTCGGAAAACCGATCTCTCGACCCCGACTGATACATCATGAGAGACATCATCGAACCCAAGCCCCTTGCTATCCCCAAAAAGGTCAGAGACCTCAACAGAAAGGACGGTAGACTCATCAGGCCTGAAGGCCATGCCCGGCCTGAAATTTCTCAAATTGTTCCACTCGGCTTTAAAGATATCCTGCCAGAGAAATCCGATCGAAAATCGATTGCTGTCCCCGACTCGCTTGCCGAATGTGACGAGGAAGCCTAGATCCAGATCGAGCCTCGCCTTATCCCACCTTTCAAATTGCTGCTCCTCGGACCTGTACTCCTTATAGTCCCGCTTTACGGAAAATCCCGCTGAAAGTCTCTCGGCGAATATATATCTCCCATATGCAAAGAGGGTCGAGTCGTCCCTTCGGCCACAAACCTCCACGCCAGCCTCAGATATTTCAGATCGATCCCAGTTGATTGTATAGCCCATAGCAAACGTCCCTGTATGCTTCGTGGGGATTGCCAGGGCGAAAGAGAAGTCGTGATCGAGTTTCTTCCAATCAGTGTTATAGGTGCCGGTAAAATCACGGCTTGTGAGTTGTGCCAGGCCCGCTGGATTCCAAAACACGGAATTGGCATCGTCTGCGAGGCCGCTGAAGGCTCCACCCATAGCAATAGGCCTGGAGCCAAGCTGAGCATGAGAGATCGGCGCTCCTGAGGAGGTTAAGATTGACCACAGCATTAAGCTCAAGAGAAGCCTCTTTGTGTTCACGAGACTTCCTTGCTAAAAATGGAACAAGGATTAATCCCTTTTTGATGGGATAGGGTAGGAGGAAATGGGCTTGTGTGTCAACGAAAAAGAGGTCACAATATATGGCGGTTCTGGCTTGATTGCCATATCCTGTAAGGTCTTTCAGAGGTATTGATTGTGTGCAGGAAAAAAAGAGTTCATAATATAGCGAATTTTGGTGATTCTGGAACGCCAGACCCTACAAAAAGTATGATGCCTGCAGGAACAGTTGGAGTTCTGAGCAAAAAGGACGAGGCCACCCGGATCCGAGAAAAGAGATCGTTAGGTTGGCTGATCAAATGATCGCGTAGAGCCAAAATACCGTATCCTTTTATGTTTTCCCTTTGACACACAGACGCCTCGGTCTTATAGTACACTTTTTACATATCAGCATTGAGTCGACGACAATCCCTCAAGGAGGCGGCTTGAGGATGACCGTGACAAGGCTTGTAATCTCCCACAGAGTTGCAAGGAGGTTCATGTGAGCCGTGAAGGGAGACCGTTGATTAGGCCTATTGATGTTGTAGTGATTATGCTTGGTAATGGCTGATTTTAACAACTCTTATCTTACTCATGTTTAAGGTACTTATCTTGTTTCAATAAGATAAAATCCAAGGCGCAAGTAAAAAAGGAGGGCCTCATAATGGAAATTGAAAAGGATTTGCTGCCACCCGAGGAACTGAAACCTTTGTTTAGCGATCCCATGAAACTCGAATTCGGTAAGGCCTTTACCGATTACATGTTTACCATGGAATACACCCGGAAAGAGGGCTGGAAAGAGCCCAAGATCGAACACTATCATTCCCTTGTCCTAGACCCTGCGACAATGATGTTTCACTATAGCCAGACCGCCTTTGAGGGGCAGAAGGCTTACAAGTCGCCCAACGATGAAATTCTACTTTTCAGGCCCCAGGAGAATGCCAGAAGAATGAACCGCTCCCTGAAGAGAATGTGTATTCCGGAAATTTCTGAGGAACTATTTCTTCAGGCTGAGTGCGAACTGCTTACACTGGAGAAACGGTGGATCCCAACCCAGAAAGGAACATCGCTTTATGTCCGGCCGACTGTCATCCCTACAGAAGCCATCGTGGGGCCTATAAGACCCTCAGATGAATACCTGTTTTTCATCATCCTTTCACCGGTCGGTCCTTTCTTCAAAGAGGGCTTTAACCCCGTTGGACTCTTAGCAGACAAGGCTTATTCACGGGCGGCATCCGGCGGTACCGGAGAAGCCAAAACCGGAGGCAATTATGCGGGAAGCATAGCTGCATCCCAGGTTGCGAGCAATAAAGGATACAGCCAGGTGTTGTGGCTTGATGCAAAAGAGCACCGGTATATTGAAGAGGTGGGGGCCATGAATATTTTCTTTGTGATGGACGATAGGCTGGTAACCCCACCTTTAATGGGGACCATTCTTCCTGGTGTTACCCGGAAATCCGTCCTGGAGATGGCGGGAGATCTGGGGATTGAGACTGAGGAAAGGCTGATTTCCATTGACGAGCTCATTGGAGGCATTACATCGGGAAGGGTTACCGAGATTTTTGGAACTGGAACTGCCGCTGTCATCAGTCCGGTAGGAAGAATCAGCTACGATGAGGAAGAATATGTTGTTAATAATAATGAAACAGGTTACTGGGCCAAAAAATTCTTCGATACCCTTACCGGTATTCAGTATGGTGAGTTAGAAGACAAATACGGATGGGTCTATAAGGTAGAATAGCCAGTAGTAGAGGCGTACGTTGATTCCGCCGCGACACCCTCTGGGGTCTCCTTAAATGGCTTGGGTGTCGCACCACATCGTTGATCTATCAAGCACCATGCCATCCGGATCCGGGAAAAAGGCAATGAGCTCTGAGGCTTGGAGAACCTTCTATGGGTTAGGGTAATAGGCATACTATATAGAGAATTCTCCCTATATGTAATAATCAGGTGCTCAAAAACTATCGAGTATCCTGTCAACACGATAACGGGCATCATCAGCTAAATGAGGAATCTCCCTGCCGATAAAAACGCACAGGATGCCAGGCACGTAGTCCGGGTCACATGGATTGGGCTTGCTGGTAACGTGTTTCTGTCCGGCCTTAAATTCACCGCTGGTTTTCTGGGATCGAGCCAGGCAGTTGTTGCGGACGGTGTCCACAGTTTGTCAGACATGGGTACCGATCTTGCTGTGCTCCTAGGGGTAAAGCTTTGGTCAGCCCCCCCTGATGAAGACCATCCTTATGGCCACCGGCGCATCGAGACAATTATTACTGTTGCTATTGGTGTTGCTCTCGCGCTGGCGGCTTTGGGCATCGGCTATAATGCTCTTGCTACGATCCGGGGCATTCATTTAAGGCAGCCCGGCTGGATTGCAATTCCAGGATCGGTCTTCGCTATTGTGCTGAAGGAAGTGTTGTATAGGTGGACCGTAGCAGTTGGGAGACAGGTGAAATCCTCTGCCGTGATTGCCAATGCGTGGCATCATAGATCAGACGCCCTGAGCTCCGTGCCCGTCGTAATTGCTGTGGCGGTTGCTGTCCTTAATCCAAAATTGGCATTCATTGATCATGCAGGGGCGCTTGTAGTATCAATCTTTATTCTCAAGGTCTCCTGGGACATTATCTCCCCCTCCCTGTCAGAGCTTGCTGATCTTGGTGCGCCTCGAAAACATCGTGAGAAAATACGAGCGATAACCACGGGCATAAGCGGGGTGAAATCTGTTCATGCCATTCGCACTAGAAGGCTGGGATCTGGGCTCCATGTGGACCTCCATATCCTGGTGGATGGGGAGATGACAGTCCGGATGGGTCACGAGATTTCACGGGCAGTCAAATCTGCACTCATCGAAAAAGGACCCGAAATATTGGATGCGGTAGTACATTTGGAGCCGTATGAATGAACCTGCCGCTAGAGGGGTACTGCTGCCCCCATTTGACCTCATTCCGCACTACATCTAGTTGCGCATTTCCAGATTAGGTCTCTTCTTGTTCCTTTAATGTTCTGAGCAGGGGTATGGCCCGGATTTTGTCTTCGCCAAGTTCTTCCCAGTAAATACCTCCTGGTTTTGGATAGCTGTGCCCTGTTTCAGTTATCCCATCCGGGGTAATGAGGTAGTCCAATGGAAAGTCATGTCTCAGCATTTCTATTTCATAGGAGACGACCTGAATTGGATGGACCGTGGTCAGGGTCTTTGTGCTTTCATCCACAATCCCGAATTCCCTTCCAATCGCATACTCCAGGTCGGAATACCCTCCTGCCTTTCCTACCCTTGCCCCTTCCTGATTAACCGCCACAGACCCAGCAACGATAAGGTCAACCTTTCTCATCCCCTCTGGTGCAACCGGCCTTCCGTATCGGAATGCCCCTTTTATCGACGATGCCCGGTCTTCCAGCCCTTTTAGCCTTTTCGGGTCAAGCTCTAAAAAACACCTCTCTTCCCTGAGCCTTGGAACCGCCATGTAAATTACCTTTCCTTGTTCAAGTGCAAGCCTTCTCACCGGTCTCTGGGGTGAGTCCGGATTAGACTTCACTATCCGTGCCTTTTTCCATGCAGGAAGTTCTTTGAGCCTTTGAGCAGCCCGGGCAGCTCCCTCAAAATTAGGGATTCTGCCATGCACCGGTCTCGGGAACCTTGCAACGCCCCTTTCTTCCATTAAATCCCAGACCTTCTTTCGTATCTGCCCCTTTTCCATGGTTTGAAACTATGGGAAATCGTAACAGCTACTGTATTATGGAGGGTAAAAATAGGCAAGTCCATGAGCTACATTTTATGATGAAGAGGCCAGGCCTGGGCCAAGGACAATGTCATATCTTCTTAGGTTTTCCCTTTGACACACAAACGCCTCAGTCTTATACTCCACCCTTTGCATATTAAAACTAGGTCAGCGACAATCCCCCAAAGAGGAGGCCTGAGGACGACCCTGAAAGGGAGCTCTGATCTCTCACGGGGTTTTAGGGAGGTTTAAAAGATGTTTCCCAAGGAGATTATGTGACCCGAGAAGAGAGAAAGATAATGGGACTTACCATCTCATCCCATAGCCTTGTGCATCTCTATGAGGGGGTGCTCCCCCCTCTGATTCCCCTCCTTATTGGTCAGTTTAGCACTGACTACTTTCGTCTCGGGATAGTGGTCACTATCTTTTCCTATGCCTTCGGGTTGGGGGCGCTTCCTGCCGGATTTCTTGCGGACAGGGTCGGTCCTCGCCGGCTTGTCAGCATCTATCTCTTTGGCTCGGGCGTTTTGTCCGTCTGTATCTGGCCTGTTGGATCCCTCTGGACCTACGGAGTACTCATGGGATTTATCGGCCTGTTTTGCAGTACGTATCACCCAGCGTCCAATACCCTGATCTCCCATGCCATAAGGGAAAGGGGTAGGGCATTCGGAATTCACGGCATTGCGGGGAGCCTTGGGGTCGCTGCCATCCCTGTGCTTTCGGCGTGGATAGGATTAGCTATGGGGTGGAGGGCACCACACGTTATATTTGGCCTCTGGGGGGTCGGTGTGGGTTTCTACTCCCTGACTGTTCCACAACAATCAATGACGACACACAGTGTCCCTTTGACCAACGAGCCAGAGGTTGGCCCGAGTAAGGTCTCATATCTGAACCTGGTTGTCTTTTTCTTATCTGCAAGCGCCCTCGGATTGACCTACAAGGGGATTATGACCTTCCTCCCGGCCTACATGGGACAGAATGTGCATCTGAGTTTTTTGAAGATCGATACGGTTGCCCTTGGCGGGACAATGGCCACCCTTGCCCTATTGTCAGGAGCGGTCGGCCAGTATGTTGCGGGGCGCCTGGTAGACCGCTGTAAACCGGAGGGGATTTATCTGGGAGCAATAGCGGTTGGGGCCATCTTCGTATTTTTCATGGCTCAATGCTCGGATGTACTTCTGGTGGTCTCAGCCGTCCTTTATGCCTTCTTTTACTTCTCGACACAGCCTGTCCAGAACTATATCCTTTCAAGGTACCTTCCCAAACACCGACATGGCCTTGGTTATGGGATACATTTCTTTCTCACATTCGGCGTGGGATCCATTGCTGCAGCGGTTTCGGGTTATCTGGCTGATCGCTTTGGGCTTGAATCCATCTTTTATGCCATGGGATTTTGCTTTACCGCATCGTCCTGTCTTGCCTTGTTTCTGTTGATCAGGGCGCATACCCATCCCCCTTATCTCCCGGGATCTCCATATGATACCGTGAGTGGACTGGGAAACTGAAGGGCCATCATCACCTCCACATCCATGCTTGTCGATGGATGAGTGCTCTTCGGGGTGGATTACGATGACACTGCCTGGTGAGGTTGGATTCCCACGCAAGAATGCCAGAGGAGGCCAAAACTGCCTCCTATGCAGCATTTTCACCAGCAATGCGACCCATTACAATCCCTCGCGCCATGCCTATTTTATCGAGCCCGCCTGCAGCCTCCCCTGCTGCGTATAAACCAGAGATGACCTCCCCGTAAATATCGAGGACTTGGGATTTATCGTTTGTGGCGAGACCCCCGGCGGTGTCATGGACCTGAATGCTTATCCAGGCAGCATAGAATGGCGGATGCTCTATCTTATGCTGCAGCAGGCGTTTCGGTTTACCGAAATCGGGGTCCTTACCTCTCTCCACAAATGTATTGTATCTATGTACTGTCTCAGTGAGAGCATCCCCGGCTACGCCTATCAATTTGGCCAGCTCGTCGATGGTCGGGGCACTGAAGGCAAGATCCTTCTCCACGACCGGTGGCCTGGGATTCAATCCATGCCTCTTGACTGCGGCTTCATCAAAGATAGCCCAGAGGACATGGTCCTCTTGTGCAAGACTGGCATCATAGAATGAGGCCGGTTTCTCAGGAAGGGCCTCATTTACGTACCTCAGCCCAGACTTGTTGACGATGATGAGATCCGCTACCTCCTTCCGTGATAGCTGGCCGGTATGACCAAGGCCCGGTGCTCCAAACGAGGAACCAGGCGGGAATCTGTAATACCTTGTCCCGAACATTCGGTGGAAGAGGTGAAAGTCTATGGCCCTGTCACTTACCAAGGCCGCGCCAGCTTCCAGGCCCGCAAGAATGCCGGTTCCATCAGCCTTTACAAATGGTTCACCGCTGGCAACCAGATCCCCTGTAAATCTTGGATCAAACAGTGTGCGCAACCATTTGTTGCCTTTCCAAGAGCCGGTGGCCAGGATTACCGCCTTTCTTGCCTTGAAATACAACGTCTTCCCGCCTGCCTCTACTTCCACCCCTAAGACCCTACCAGCCATGCAACCTTCCCTGATGGTCTTTGTCATCCTGTGCTTCAATAGGATCTTCACTCCCTTCTTCCTTGCCACGGCCTCCAGGGGCCTTATTAAGCCTGCACCAGAGGACGGAGACGGGCCATACTCGTAAAGCCAGCCGGGCCCCTGTTTGTCCCATGAGATGAGGTGAGATCTTGGGATTCCCTTGACTCCGGGAAATATAAGCATGTTGTCTTGAAATCGCACTCCGTGTTGTTCCAGCCAGTTAAAGGTGCTTAGGTTATAGTCACAGAAAGCGCGAAGAATTTTCGGGTCACTCCTCCTGTTTTCACGGATCCGGTAATCTGAACCCTCTTCAAACATGAGGTCTGCTGAATCTTCTACACCCCGCATCTTCTGTATGTGCGTGCCTCCTCCGATTGATAATATGCCGCCATTAATAATCCCATTTCCACCAAGTTCATTATTCTTCTCCAGCAGGACTACCCGGGCCCCCTTTTCCACCGCTGCAACTGCTGCAGGAAGTCCGGTAGGTCCGGACCCAACAACGATCACATCTGCCTCTTTGTCCCATGTCCTGGGAGGCTGTGATGCCCACGTCTGTCTTGTGCCTAACCCCATAAAGGCCAGCGCACCAGCCCCAGCAGTTGCACTCTTAATAAAACCTCGCCTCGTCAGGGTTTTCTTCTCGGACATTGAAACCACCTCCTTTTTCTGAGCTGCTCCCTTGAATACAAAAATAGCCAGCCCATTGAAGATTACTGAGCCCTGGAAGTAATGTCAAGAAGACCTCGTCTCGTCTTTCAGCAGGCCTTTATTAAAAATAGGAATAGCTGAGATAGTCCTGATACTGTTCCGGGCTGATAAGCTCTTTATAAAGCATATCTTTCAGGATCCGCCTTATCTTCTTTCTATGGCGTCTGGAAAGGTATTTGTTTCGGAAGATTGAATGGTGATATTTTTTGGGAGATGGCAGCATCAATGCCAGGAATGCTCCTTCCGCTGCATTGATCTGCCTTGGCTTTTTCTTGAAATAGTAAGCAGAGGCCCTGTGCACGCCGAAGATGTCAGGGCCAAACTCGGCAATATTCAGATAAATCTCCAAGATCTGATTTTTCGAGAACCCATCTTCCATGCGCCGGGTAATCATGAGTTCCTTGAGCTTCCGAATAAATGTTTTGGAAGAATATAAGAAGAGGTTTTTGACCACTTGCTGGCTGATCGTACTGGCCCCGTAAACGAATTTGCGCCGTTTGATATTTTCCGCAAATGCATTGATGAGGGCGTCGTAATTTATCCCTCGATGCTCAAAATAACTGGCATCTTCACCCATCACCACCGTGTAGATCAAGTCCCGGTTAATCTCCTCCAAAGGACTCCAGCGGTATTGAGCCTGTTTGCCATCCAGTTTGTTGATCACGCGTTCTTGGGCGACTTGTTTGAGGTCCTTAAAGGCCATTGTCTTAAAGTCAGGCAGAGAGCTGAAGAAAATATAGAGGAAAACTGCGACTATTCCAATAAACACCCACACGAGAAGGCCTGTCAGCAAACAAACCGAACGAAAAAAGCGATAGGGACTCAGCAGGACAAAAGGGACCCCCTTGGCAATAGAGCGGATTTTTTCTTTGAATCGCAGGCTAGACTTCTTTTTGACGGATTGGCCCGGTAGCTTCTTTTTCATATGAACCCGACCAAGCGGATATACGTCGTTCCAGCGAAAGAATTCACTTGAGTTGGGCCAGTATAGAATAAAGGCCCTTGGGGGTCAATGGAGAAGGGACCATCGGATATGGAGCTTAGATGGGATTCTCTCGTTGCAAGGCCTATGCAAGACGGTAATGGATGGAGACCGGGTGTTTTTCGTCCGTACTATCTTTGAACCCTTCCCGAGACCTCACCCCCGGCAAGGCCTTCCACCTCCTTTACTGAGATAAGGGGAAGATCTCCAGGGATGGAGTGCTTCAGACAGGAGGCCGCGACCGCAAACTCCAGGGCAGCCTGGTCACCTCCAAGATGGTTGATGCCATAGATAAGGCCTGCAGCAAAGGTGTCCCCTGTGCCAACACGGTCAATAATATCTCGGATATCGTACTTCCTCGAAAACAAGATTTCACTGCCATTGTTCAGAACTGCTGACCAGCCATTATGGTCTGCCGAGTAGCTCTCTCGCATGGTAATAGCTATCTTTTTCAGGTTCGGAAACCGTTCGAGCACTTTTCCAGTAAGCTCCCCGTATTTCTCTGCCTCGAGCCTTCCAGATTCCACATCCACATCCACCGCTATCCCCAGGGATTTCTGACAGTCCTCCTCGTTCCCGACTGCAACATCTACATGTTTTACCAGATCCCCCATAACCTCCTGTGCGGCCTTTCCATATTTCCAGAGCTTTTTACGGAAATTCAGATCACATGAAACCGTTATCCCCTTCTCCTTAGCCTTTTTTACTGCCTCAAGGGAAAGCTCGGAGGCTGAAAGGGAAATAGCGGGAGTGATTCCAGTGATATGAAACCATGTTGCACCCTCAAACACCTTATCCCAGCCTATATCTTTAGGAGAGGCCTCGGAAATAGCAGAGTGGGATCTGTCATAGATGACCTTGGAAGGCCTCTGGTTTGCTCCCGGTTCAAGAAAGTAAATCCCCAGCCTTTCCCCCTTTCTTACAATCAGAGACGTATCGATTCCCTGCTTTCTGAGCTCCGCAATGCAGGCATCACCGACCGCATTGTCCGGAATAACCGATACGTATGCGACATCAAGTCCGAGTCTGGCAAGCCCTACTGCCACGTTTGCCTCACCCCCCCCAAAGGTGGCCTCCAGAAGAGGACTCTGGAGAAGTCTTTCGGCGCCCGGAGGTCTGAGCCGTAACATAATCTCACCAAATGTGACAAATCTCTGCATTTTTCACTCCTTTACGTCGGATTTATCCCTGCAAGAGGTGAATGGCAAACCCCGATACCTCTTTATTAACATAGACCGCTCGCAGCTTCCCACCTTTCTCCTTTGCGGTTTCAGGGACAATCGAGATACCCTTTCTCTTCAAGTATGCAATTGCCCGGTCTATATTGTTTGTTGCGATAGCTATGTGCCCTTTCTTCCCCAGAAATGGTTTCTTGGTTACCTCAAAGCCCGTACCTGCAAAAACCGAACTTGTGCCTATCTTTACCGGGAAGTTGAAGAGTTCAGAGAGGTCATTTGCTGCGTCAATGGCCCTTTCTTCACTTTCTTCATTAATCCCCAGGTGAGCGAACTCGAACCCCAGCATCCCGGACACCGCTTCCCTCACAAGCCTGGTAATCTCGTCGAATCTTCCGGACGAGATCAGATCTGCCTTTACCATCCAGCTCCCTCCGCAGGCATGGACCCGGTTGTATGCAAGATACAGATTAAGGTTATCCGCGTTAATTCCCCCGGTTGGAATAAACCTTATGCCACTATATGGGGCAGCCATGTCTTTGAGAAATTTAAGGCCTCCAGATGACTCTGCAGGGAAATATTTGACCACCTCAAGCCCTTTCTCCAGGGCCACCTCAAGGACCGTTGGGTTATTTAATCCAGGGGTTACTGGAATGTTCTTCTCAATACAATAGTCCACCACCTTTGGGTTGAAACCAGGCGAGACAATGAATCTGGCCCCGGCGCCAACAGCCTTCTTTATCTGGTCAACTGTGAGGACTGTACCTGCACCGACAAGTAGATCAGGCAACTCCCGGGTGAGGGTCGCTATTGCTTCCTCTGCCGCAGCAGTCCTGAATGTGATCTCCGCCACGGGAAGCCCCCCCTCAATGAGTGCCTTACCCAGGGGCAGGGCATCATCTGCCCTTTCGATCTTGACCACGGGAACAAGGCCAAGCTCACCGATTTGTTTCAGAACCTCGCTCATCACCAAAGACCTCCTTTTTTATCCTTACCAAGAATATCCTGGCCCTGGTATGGGTATCATTCCCTTCTGATCCTTTGAAAAATCTCCCTGCATGCATCATAAAAAATTCCCACATCAACTGAATAGCAAATATATTTAACCCCAAGGTCTCTCCACTTTTTCGCGCTTTCAACTGTTTCAACGAAGTTTCCCACGGCAATCCCTTTGGGGGCACATTTCTCAACAATCTCCGACACCTTTTCGGCGACCCGAGGATGGTCAAACTGTCCGGTAATCCCCAGAGATTGAGATATGTCATAGGGACCAGCGAAGATAACATCTATTCCCTCAACTGCTATTATCTCATCCACCTGCTCTATTGCCTCTTTCCCTTCGAGCCCTAAGATGATGACTGCTTCATTTGCCTCACGGAAATATTGGAATTTATCCATCGATGAATAATCTGCGGCCCTTGCAAACCTGTCAACGCCTCTCATCCCTGCAGGGGAAAATTTCGCCAGTTCCATAACTTCCTTTGCCGTCTGAATACCGGTGATTTGCGGTACATGAATTCCCCCTGCACCAATATCCAAAACCTCCTTGATAACCGAAGGGGTATTTTCCTTGACCCTCACAATGGGAAATGTGTTGGCTACCTGTGCCGCCCGGATGAGGTTCTGAACAGTTTCTACGCTGTTAGGGCCATGTTCCAGATCAACGATGACAAAATCACATCCGGCATAGCCCATTACCTCAATAAATGCTGGATCAGAGGACTTTGAAAATGGACCCACAACATAGCTGTCTCTGAGCTTCTTTTTAAACTCTCTTATACCTTCTGTTATCATGATGTGCCCTCCCTGACTATGAGTAATAAGAATTCCTTTTTTGGCGACGGGAGTATAGGATAAAGTTGTGGGTGTGTCAATGGAAATACCATCACAGGATATGGCAATCCGGAAAGATGAGCCAAGGGTAACGTGGGGTTCGTCTAGAATAATTCCTTGAGGGCATGCGCGGCTGTGTAAGTGCTCCCTACCCCGCTGATGTATTGTGCAACTCTCAGTGCTTCCCTTATCTCTTCCTTCCCGGCCCCAGCTTGCATTGCTGCCTGAGCTAATGCCTTGACACCCTCAACAGTTCCGTGAGATGCATCCAGGGCCATCGCGATGAGGAGCTTAAATTTCTTGGATAAGGCACCCTCGGCAAGGGCGAGTTTTCTGGTGTCTTCAACAAGACTGAGAAGCTCAGGGTCAAGCTGCTCAAAAACCTTCAAGGGATGTTCAGACATGTAATCACCTCCTTTTTGCTATGCCATCGGAGCCTACCTCAGCCGGTGGCATGTTCCTTATTTGAACTTTGCAGCGTGTCCCAGGCCAAAATAGGCAGTTACGGGAATCTCGTATTTTCTTGATAGCTGCCTCATCTTATCTCCCGCTTGACTATAAAACCCATAGAACCCCTTTTTGTTAAAAAGTATCTTTTGCATTTCAGGTAAGAGTTGAGGATAGTGGCTTCTGAGCACTTTTCCTACACCCGTCCAATTCCCGCCAGTGGTGTTGAAGCTCTCGGTAAACACATGGCCGACACCTGCTTTCTTGAATTCCCCAAATAGTGCCTCCGCATTGGTAAAAACCGGCCAGTAGGGGCCCATCATCGCAACGACTGTTATACTTTCGCTGGCCAATTTCTTCGCTGCTTGCAGACGTCGTCTGACTGTTGGCGAGTTCGGTTCAACGAGTTTATTCCACCTTTCGTCGAGCGTGGTAATGGTGAAATTTATATCTATTTCCCTAAACCCCTTTAGCAGATCAAGATCACGAAGGACCATATCTGATTTTGTGAGTATGCTTACTGGATTTTCGTGGTTCAACAGGACCTTTAGGATACTCCTTGTGAGCCCATATTTTCCTTCAACTGTTTGGTATGGATCCGTGACGGTACTGATATAGATTTGTTGCCCTCTAAATCTTGAAGACCGCATCTGTTTTTCTAAAACCTGTCCTATATTTATCCTCGCATCAATAAAGGTTCCCCATTTTTCGGTGTGCCCTGTAAAGCGCTTCATGAATCGGGAATAGCAATACACACAGCTATGCCCGCAACCAACGTAGGGATTGATACAGAGGCCGCCGCCAGGAAAGCCACATTTTCCAATTGCGGATTTACACTCTATTTCTCGAATTCTTATATCCTGTGACATAAGATGCTTCTCTTCACTGAATGACTTCTCGGGTAACATACCGACACGGCCCTGTTCCTTCTCATCATGGATACAGTGCAAGCACCTCTATCACTCGCCCCGCTTTTAACTTCACTCAGGGCAATTTTTCAACCAACCTCTGGCAGGCTAATCTGGCCAGTTCATTAAAGGAGACAGGCCTGGCTCTAAATCTCTCCCTTGTTATGACGCCTTCTCCTGAACCTTCCCAGACAATCTTACCTTGATCAGTTTGCCAGATCTGTACAAATAGACGTATCTTGGCCCTCTGAGAATCGATGGTCCGCAGTCCCAGCAGGTTCAGCCTGATTGCAGCAAACTGATCAAAGCTCGTTAGCTTTACGTGAAGCAGGTATTCAACTCCTGCGGCCTCTCCTATTGTAGCCAGAATGTCCCTGTGCAAAATTCCGCAGCTCTGATAGTCCTTAATCATTTCATTATACTCCCTGGCGATGCCTGCTTGATTAACCGAACTCAAAAACTCGCTGGGAAGAATTACCGTTACATGGTCTCGCATCTCCTTTATAGTCCCGGCCAGGATATTCAACAATATCCATCTGTCTTCCAATCCATCTGCAGAACTAGGTGTGACAAATCCTATTCTTACCCCTCGTAAATGGAAATCCGAGGCGCAAAAGGATTCATCTATAAGAAACTGGGCCTGTGTAAATGGGCCAGCACAACCGAGCAAACTGAGAAGAACTACGCCACCAAACAGGCTCACAAACTTTCTCATCTTGATGCCTCTCCGCTTTTGACCTGGAATAAAGAACGTTACTGTCAAAACTAAGTGCTTCGATTCGCAAATACTATAACGTATTCTCATGAGTATAATCTTTGCGATTGCTCACTCAGCACTTAGTCCCGAGTAAATAAATACGTCATCGAATTTATGAATCGAGGGACTAAGTCCACTGTTGTATCGAAGAATGGATTAATCGTATCAGAGGATTACCTGATTGTCGATATTGATGGAGCAAGATATACGCGCAGTGCCTTTTTTGCCACCGCCCTCTGTGATCAGGATAGGCGGGATAGCTGGGAACTGTCCGGGTAATGTCGCACCCTCAAACTTAATCCAGTAGCCGAATCACCGTGTATACTATCACCAGGGCTATGGCCAGTGAACCCACAATGAGATAAAGATCATAGAAGATACTGGGTCTCAGCTCCTTATCCGATAACCTATACCTGTGATACAAGGCCCCGAAGATGATTACCAGGAGGATTAAGGCCGTCCCCCAGCCTCCGATGAACACCGGGAATGCTGGCGCTTTCCATACCGATCTATTATCTGAGGCCGAAGGTACCCCAATTTTATCGAGCCAAAGGTTTTGCTCGCCTGCTTAGATGGATGTAGGCATATATGGAAAACAGGGGTACGATAATGCTTATGCCGACCCAGATAACAAGACTCTTATTCAATCGATGGGACACCTTGCCGATGAAGACTAACAAGATTATGAGGGCAATGAAATATGCTAAGCCCAAGAACAATAGAAGCCACAGTCTCTCCTGCGCAGGAGAAAAAAAGTCTGTTTGTGCCAGCGCTATTTGTAGGCAAAATTGCAGGCCTAGACAGATAAGCCAAGCAAAAAATGAGATCTTGAACCTTTGAAGCAGCTTTTTTGGGATACAAATAGAATCGGGGGACGCATGTTCTCTTTCCATAATAACCTCACCTTTATCCGAATCTGAGCAATCAATGTTCTGCCGGTGCTTCACCATATATTTCCTCACTCTGAGCAAGCAGACCTTTTAGAGATTTGATCATAGACTTTCGCTTTTCTTCTGAGAGGTTCTGTTCTTTCTCTAAAAGGAAGATAGCGACCTTCGGTGCTTCTATAAGGGCTTCGTTGACTTTCCATAAGGTGCAGATGTGCTTGACTCACGTCAGCCCAAGTTCTGAAAATTGATCTCTAAATCTTCTCAACCCTTGTTCTAATTTCTCATCATCCCCGTTGGCCTCAATTAACCGTTTCATGGCGAGCAGGACTTCGTTTGGCAGTCCCTTCTTATCAAAGTATTCAAGAAGCCATCCCCATTTCCGATATCTCTGACCAAATATCTTGCTGACTGGTTTACACTTTATATACTGATAGAACTTTCGTAGCTCTTCTTGATATGGCTCCTTCTTACATATCTTAAGAACCACATGGAGGCAATTCAGCATACTTACTACATCAGTACTGTCTACGAGATCTAGGCTATAAGCCCCAGATGCTCTAAAGGTTTCCCGTGTTCGTCTAACGTTATATAATTCTCAATTACAATTAAATTCGCTTTCTCTCGATAAGGGTTAATATCTCTAGAAAAAGCTTAGAATAAAATCCCTTTTTAGTCAAGAATTTAGAAGGGTTACACTCTGTGGGGATTGGGATACCAAAAGGGAGACTGTCCTCAAAATCGACTGGCCTATGCTACCACGTGCTCTGGGACTCCAACCATCCCACAAAAATAGGATTTTGAATTTTCTGGGAAATTTGAATCCCGCCTCTCCCAACATGGGAATGGAAGCAAGGTGTCCTGCCAAGACAGGTAGGGAACCTAACCGAAAAATGGCAATCTCAATTCTTTTCAACCTGTATGAAATATCTGGAATACAAGCTCGGTGATCTGATCCTGAACATTTACTTATGAGCGATGCAAATATGGGATAATTGGGATTGTGCTCGAACTGCTGAATTCGTCTTGTATTCGAAGGCAGAACATCTTTGTGGTTGACTTTTACCGATCTTTCTTCTTGAAGCAAGTAGGGTATCTATCGCCGCATGTATGTCCCAGACATAGCTCGGCGAACCCTAACCTGTCGTCTCCATCGGCTGCCATTGCCATCCCTCGCCCTTCTGGACGACACGGCCCAGACCCGGAAAGGGAAAGTGAAAGGCGAGAGCCAGGGCGTTCTGGGCCGCAGCCATACTCAGGAGCCGTCGCCTGGTGGCCACCACTTGCTCGGGAGCAAAATCGACCACTGCATACCATTCCGGCTGCTCCAGATGGATGGGATGAAGCGCCACATCGGAGATGCACAGCAGCTGCTCGCCCTCCGAGGAGATCTCCAGCGCCATGTGCCCCGGAGTGTGGCCAGGCGCTGCGACGGCACGTATACAGGGCACGATCTCTGTCTCACGATCACAGAGGTCCACTTGTCCTTGGATCGGTGGGAGGTTCTCGCGCGCGAACTTGAGGAGGACTTTCCTGACGTGTTCATCAAGTCTCTGTTCCGCCTGTCCTGAGGTCCAGAAATCCCACTCGTCTTTCCACATAACGTAGCGGGCGTTGGGAAAAGCAGGCTTGCCCTCGGCATCCGTGTTCCCGCCAATGTGGTCTGGGTGCCCATGCGTGAGAATGACCGTGTCAATGTCCGCAGGCGCAATCCCCTCAGCCTTCAGGTTCTGAAGGAGTCTGCCTGTGGTTGGGGCAAGACCACCCGCACCCGTGTCCACCAGCACCAAATGGTCACCCGTGTTAACAACCAGACAGATGTAGGGACTTGTCCACTCGAGCCATTTCTCTGGCTGTAGGTGGTGTTCGACAAGTGCCTGCTCAAGAGGTTCTGTCGGCGCGTTGGCGAATAGAAGGGTAGCGGGGGGAGGGAAGGTTGGGGGTGCATACGTGAGCGTGCCGTCACTGACAGCCGTAAATTCGAGCTTCCCTATCTCAAACCGGAAGGTTTCTGTGCTCATCCCTTGCGATAACACTGCTGTCCACTCCCACGAGAATAGTGAGAAACGGATTTCCAGAACCAATTCTAAGATTTACCGATCAGCGTGTCAATCAGATTCCTTAACCCCCATCTCCGTTGATTTCCGTTGGAAATATGGCATGATCCCCGGAGCAGCGGTGGATACTCGATATCATCTTGGAGTGAACAGCACGACTGAGAAGAGCAGACCGAAATGACCTGACTCAAGTACAAGGATGGTGATGAGATAATGGGAAATGAAAGTCATACTCAGAATGCTCAAGGAGCGTCGTCGATCTTTGAAAAATAAATCTGTCCCCTTTTCTTATTGGTCCCTTTTTCTTGGGGCTGCCGAGGGGTCATTCCCTCTTGCCGATACCGGAAAAGTATGGTAAAAATCATCTCATTACTGGCTGATTTGGTCCTCCACTCGACAGCTCAAGTGAAACTACATCTCAATTTCCGCTCATGACGCAGAGATTGAAGCAGCATTCTCTCTCTCATTTACTAATCATTCGTCGGTAATTTTTAGGGTCTTTCAAAAACTAGAGGCAATGGTGTCTAAGAGTCAAACAAAGACTTGACCCCTTTTCCTTTTGGAGAGATATTGGGAGATCTCCTTTTCTCCCATATCTTTTGGATGACATTTTTTGTGAAATAGGATATATTGCTTTATCCAGTTAAGATATGCGTGTTCAGTGCGAATTGAATAGTGCTTTCTGCGCATCACATCACGAACCTGATCCAGTAATCCCATATCACAAACTCACTTTCAGTATTTATCAATTCTAATATTGCGACTATTTTATATTAAGACACTTAATTTATTAATTAATTCCAATATAAATTTCAATTTGCCGTATTATAAGACTGCAAATAGGCAGTATAATCCTTATGTTGTGGTACTTGGAGTTCTCAAGTGAGTTTGGTAAAGAGAAACGAAATATAATTAATTCTTACGACGTGTACCCAATTTACCAGTTCGATACATAACAACATTTGACGGCTAGGTTGAGACCATGACGCAAATGTCGATCGGGGAGTACCTACAATGGGTGAAGACTAACCAAGGACACGATTATGAATCGACCGAAAACAATAATCGCTTCAATACAAACATTAGGACGATACAGGGGACCATAGCCGATAGCGCTATCGTTCGGGAAATTGAAGGTAAACTAAGTGAATGGGCACATGAGTATGAGGAGGAAACAGACTCATTACTGTTCATGCACAGACCAGTATTACGGTTTGAGACCAAAACATATCAAGCTACCATTGATAAGATCTTTAGGGTTAATTGCCTTTGGAATAAAGAATTTCCGGACAACCCTCCACAATCAGGATGGATTACTCCTGAGAACGTCTTCTCTTCAATCAATGACCTCGTTAGAACCTATTGGGTCTGCAAATTCATAGATGGCCCCAAGTTTATAACGGAAAAGCTTGCAGCCTACTGCCAACGCAAAGGTATTAAACATAATTCCTATAGTCAAGAGCGGGATGAGGGATACTACGCCTATCATTTCTACATATATTTCGACGTGCAAGTGTTAGATTCTGGGTGGAACGAGGTCAATACCGTGTCAATAGCTGAAATACAGGTGACAACACAAATGCAAGAAGTATTGAAAGAACTTACACATCAATATTTCGAAGTCACAAGATTGGAGCCTAAATCTTCTGACAACAAGTGGAAATGGGAAGTGAACAGCAATCGTTTTCGCTCAGCATATATGTGTCACACACTCCATCTTCTTGAGGCGATTATCCTCGACCTTCGAAAAAAAGCACTGGAAAGTAATCGTAAACTGAAAGGTGATGACGATGAGACTTAGCCCACCGGCTCCTGAGGTCCAATACCTCCCAGCGATTTTTAGGAAAATCCAAGGCGGCGATATTCGCATCCCTGCGTTTCAGAGGGATTTCGTTTGGTCATATAATCAGCTGCTTTCGCTCCTTGAGAGCGTGTACAGAGGATTTCCCATCGGAAGTATACTATTTTGGCGCGTGGACTCACGCATATTGAGAGTGGAATCTTCAGGAGCAACAGTTTTTCCTGATTTGCCTGAGAACTTTCCTCTTAGCTATGTTCTTGATGGGTTGCAAAGACTTTCCGCACTGTATGGATGTTTCCATTGGCAGTTGGTCGACCGTGAAAGTCCATACAATGTCCTTTTTGATTTGGATCGAGAGGAATTTGTTCATTATCGTAAGGGGACACAGCCGGATCATTATCTACAACTTTCGAAGATATTTAGCCCAAAAGATTTTCTTGGGTCTCAGGGTGCTCTTTCAAAAGAACCTAATGCCGATCACCTACTAGAGATCGCCGTCAAGCTTCATTCTTCTTTTCAAGAATACTTGGTGCCAACCGTGACGATATTTGAACGCGATGTTGAGGAGGTGGTAGAAATATTCGAACGAATTAACAGTACTGGCACACGTTTGGATACTGTGGATTTTCTAAGAGCCGTTACCTGGTCTGAAGCCTTTGATCTAAACGACGCGCTCAGCGTAATTCTCAACTCAGCTGAGGATGAAGGTTTTATTATCCCTGACGAGACTGCCATAAAGATATTCGCCATGTCACTTAAGAAAGACCCGACACCTAATGCGATGCTCCAACTGCGAGACTTGCCTGCAAATAAGTTGAAGGGCGCTCTTGGTTTGGCATCAAGCAGCTTGGGGAAAGCGCTACGCTTTCTGAAACAAGAATGCTCCATTTTTTCATACGACTTCGTTCCCTATGAAGGGCAACTACTCCTTTTGGTAAAATATGCCATGTCCTCTGGCCCTTCGTTCAACTCAAACGTTGAGGCAATGCGCAAGTGGTTCTTGTGCATAAGTTTTAATGAAGGTTACCGCGGCAAACCAGATAGTTACTTAGTGCGTGACATGAAACAGGTTGAAGGATTTGTCCGCGGAGATTCACCCCCCTTAGCCACCAAGCTATCCATATCAGAAGAAGATTTCCTTGAAAGAAGCTTTACCAGGGGTAAGGCACTTTCAGCAGCTGTGGCCAATCTTTTCACTTCAACCGACACTCTGAGTATTTATACTGGCGAGCTTATCCAGATTCTATCATATATGACAGAATTCAAGTCAAACAATTATGGATTCATCGTGCCTCTCCAAGTTTTAGAAAAAACGTTTTTGGGGGAATCTCTTCATAATAACAGAATTCTTGCAAACATCCTTGTTTTGAATGAGGCCGAAAGTCGGCAATTCAAAAGAGATGATCCCGTAGAGCTTCTTTCAGGAATTCACGATAGGCTTGAAAATGGTGACTCAATATTGCATTCACAAATGATAACTCGAAAGGCGCTAGATTTTCTCAAAGCGGGCCGCTTCGATGAATTCCTGCGTACCCGTGCTTTGGCCATGTTCGAACAAGCAAAGAGTGTCGTTGCTTAGCTGGCACAATCGGAGGCTTGTTGAACTGGTTGCGAACATCCATCGGATTGCCTTTGTATGTGTGACTTGGACGTAGATAATTGAATACTTGCATCACACCTTTGGGCATCGCCAAGAATTAATATATATTCAAGTTCCACCCAAATGAAAGATTGTATGTCACTCCTGAATATGGCTTTTAATCCAGAAAGAAAATCGTACCCCAACCAGGCATTCCACCGGAACGCAAGAAGTCGAGTGTGTTGGTTAATTGTTTATTTCAAAAGAAAACCGTGGCCTGCCATCCTCAGTCGGGCGTCCGGTGAATTTTATCGTTAAATATGCTTGATAGTTCATCATATTCTGAGTTGGTGTAAATAGGCTGGAAAGTTTAACGAACAATAAACAAGGAAAATGATATGGGCAAGTTAAATGATTTTGAGAAGGAAATCCAAAAAGTTGCCGTTGACTCAATCGCCTCTTGGAAGAAAGTTGACCTTCACAATCACACCCCGCAAAGCACATGTTATACATATAAAGAAACTGACGCCCATGATCTTATAGCAAAGCAGATAAGAGAAACTGGTCTGTCTGCCGTGATGTTTACAGACCATAGCAAATTACCAGAAATCTCGCTTGTCGACAATATTGCCAAGAAATCTGGTGCATTGGTATTGAGGGGGATCGAACTCAACATTTTCGTTGATGCTTGGAATAAACCAGAGGACAAAGTTGGCAAGGAGATGTTCTTCCACTTAATCGTAGGGTTCGACCCCAAAGGTGCTCAATCTCCTGAATACTGGGTAACCGATCTCACCCGCAATTTTACGATGGAGACCAGAAGTTCAGGTGGAATGGAAATCCAAGGGATACGGGGGTCAGTGGAAGAGGTATGCAAGCATTTGTCGGAAGCGAACGCGATTATAATACCTGCCCATTTGCATTCGACTGGCGGGGCATTCCGAAGTCGAAGTATTGATGAGATTTACAATGATAGGGAATTCCTTTACCTTGCAAAAAATTACTTCACAGCCCTTGAAGTAACGTCCGATAGCACAGCAGCATTCTTTGACGGCAAACATTCTGAAACAGACAACCTAATTAAGACATGCATTCAATCAAGCGATTCACATCAACCATCCGAATTGGGTTGGCGTCCTAGCTACCTTCAACTAGAGACTGTCAATTTTGGTGAAATTCGTGCCGCACTACAATTGCCATTCCGTACATCAAGAACCATACCTCAATTCCCGAATTCCAGTGTCATCGGGATGCACGTTAAGGGAAACTTTCTAGAAGATTTGTGGATGCCGTTTTCACCTCATGCAAATGTCGCAATTGGCGTGAAGGGTTCTGGAAAGACATCTGCGTTGGAATGCTTACGGTTTGCATTGGGAACGGAGGTGCCAAAAAGCAGGCAAGAATCGGTGGCAAATCATCTCAGTGCGATACTTGGTCCTGCTGGTTCCGTAGCCGTCCTGATAAAGCGAGATGACGGGGCAAGACTAATTGTTGAACGGTCAACTGTTGATAAGAATTTCAGGGTGACGTTTGAGGATGATAGAGTTGAGATATTCAAGAATCCAGCTAGTCTGCATTTCCCTATTCACATACTGGGGTGGCACGAAATTGAACAAGCGGCTAGTGATGATGGCATCAGAAGAATCTATCTGGATACAATTGCTGGAAAGGAAAAGATAGAAGCCTTTGATAAGGAGGCGAAGCGAATCGGTAATGAAATAAGGATCAAACATGATATTGCTGGCAGCAAGTACAACCAGTACCGTGAGATCTATCAACAGGTTGCCGAGATGCAGGAATTGCGCAAAGGGCTTCAAGAACTCACTGACGCGAATCTGGTTAACCTTAAAAACCAATACCAAGCGTCCACTAATCACTTGCAGGCACTTCAGACAACGCGAGATTCCATAAACAATGCACAAGCAGACATAATATCGCATGTTGCCAAACATATTGCCGGCATTTCCTCATCCACACTTAGTGGTGAATCTCCAATTGCATCTCAGGTTGCTGAGGCAATTCCCCTTATCGATACTATAGAAAGCGAAGTTAAACTTGGCGCTGAAGGTATACAAAGCCATATGGTAAAGGTTGTTGGTTTGCTTGACACTCTGATAGTTAAAGTCCAAGAGAAATACGGAGAGTTCTCGGCCAAATACTCTGAGGAAGTGTCGAAGTTGAGCCCTGAGCAGAAACGGCTTTTGGAAAGCCACCGGAAGCTAATGGACGACACTAAAGAACTTGCAACTCTTGAAGTTAGAAAAGCTGAGCTAAAGTCAGAGGTTGAAAGCGTACTGAATGAATTGGTTTTACTTTGTGACCGCGTGGCGAAAACTCTTGACGAAAAGAGTTCACTCCGAGAAAGCCGTGTGTCGAAATTCAATGCTCTGCTTAGCCCCTACGATGTTCGGCTCACTGTGATAAGACAAAGGAATTCAAGCGATTTTGAAGAGCTCAGCAGAAAATACGCAAATGGCGCCAATATCTTAAATGAGTTAAAATCTAAGCTACCGGACAGACTGGCTCATCTTTGCTTAAAGAAAGCATATAGCAATATGATTGCGGACCTGTGGTCTGGATACTCTGTTTCAGTATTCGATTATGGGGATTTCACTCACTTTCTGAACGTTTTTGAGGAGGACGACCTCCAAATTGAGCTGAGAGTTGGCAAAGCCGGTCAAGAGTATAGTCCTATCAATGAACTCTCAGCAGGACAAAGGTGCACTGGCGTCTTTCCTGTTCTCTTGAAACTTAGCGAGGGCCCCCTAATCATTGACCAACCTGAAGACAATTTGGACAATCGGCATATTGCCAATGTGATCGCACAAGCTTTGATAGATGACAAGAAACGTCGGCAAATGGTCTTTACTTCACACAACGCAAACCTGGTAGTCATGAGTGATCCTGAGTCCATAGTTTACTTCGATAGCGATGGAACAAAGGGATGGATAGAGTGTCAAGGCTTCCTAGCGACCAAAGACTCACGAATCACAAAACACGTTTTGGATATTCTTGATGGTGGCGAGAATGCACTTAAACTTCGTATACAAAAGTATGGCAGAGCCTAATGTACCAGCCTAAAGCCACCATCTCTGATTCGCATATGATGAACGCACATTTAACACTTATAAGGCCTCCGGCTGTCAAGGGTAAACGTATCCGCTAACGAAAAATATTCGCTATGTTTTCGCTTTACTCAATGAACGAGCCTCTATTCCTGTTGGAGCCATTCTGACTCGGTTTCGAAATGGGCACAAGAAAAGATCCTGCACCAAACACTTATCGAGGCTCTACCGCCTATCAATCAGGCGATTACAATCCCTGCATAGAGGACTGCGACCTAGAAACTATGCAGTACCCTCATGACGTCCTAGTCAAACGACGGGATATGGTCACCCATTCCCAGTTAGTTTCAGGTTCGGGCGAGGGGCAGAACCTGACCAACGAGACCTGAGGCACGTTGATGATAATGATAGGAGCGAGACGGACCGCCAATCAAGTCATGTGGGGTACCGGGTTTTAACGTCATATCATCTATGTTGCGCTCTTTGATACACGGGTTTTCTTGTCCCTGATGGATGCAGGTGCATGCTCATAGCCCTTTATGGTTCCAGTTAGACGTCAGGCTGATCCGTCCCCTCCAGCTCTTAGAGGCCTAAGAACTTATTTTGATCAAAGGCCTGCTTGTTCTTTAACATGAAATAGACGGCCCGTCCCAGCTTATGGGCGAGAATAGACAGGGCCTTGCCCTTGCCGTGTTTGGTGGTGAGTCTATGCAAATATCGTTTTCCCGGCTCATTGCCCTTAAGAAAAAGGACGGCCGCCTCAGAGAAGGCCCACTTGAGATGGGCGTTGCCGATCTTTTTGCCGCTTGAACCGTACGTTTTACCGTTGGACTCCTTGGCGCATTTGACCAGGCGGCAGTAGGAGACGAAATCCTGCACCGTGGGAAAGCGTGTAATGGTCTCTATCTCATAGAGCATGACCAGGGCCAGGATTCTGCCAACACCGACAATGGTCTTGAGCAGGGCGTAAGAGATAGGGTCGTGGTTGTGAGCGCTGTTGATGATATCGCGCTCAAGGTGTGTGAGGATGTGATTATAGGCTTCGATCATCTCCAGATCCACGGCCATGCTCTTCTGAACACAGGGCTGTTCGAAGCGCTCAACAATGCCTTCTCTGTTCTGCGGTCTTGCGATACGGCCAAAGAAGTCATCGAGATTATACTGGCTTCGGGTGTTCTGGATGTGGGCGAAGAGTTCAGCTCTCTTTCTCATAAGATGGTTCCGACGTCTGAGTAAATCCTTGTGGCGCGCATTCTTGCAGGATACACATAGGCCTGAGGGAGCATGCCGCCTCTGAGAAGTGCGGCGATTTTATGGGAGTCAATTTTATCGTTTTTTGCCTTGCCGCCGTGAATGGCTTTCATGTAGAGGGCATGGCCGAGGATGAAGGGGATGCCCTCATCGGTGCACAGATCCGCGATCCAGTGCCAGGTGAACATGCATTCCACGGCGACGACGAGATCCTCCCTATAAGGGGCTATGACGCCGAGAAAGACTGCACGATCGGTTTTTATGTTTCGGTGCAGCCGTATTTCTCCGGCTTCATCAAGGATGCAGACATACATTTTTTTGGTATGAAGGTCGATTCCGCAATAAAATTTGTGTTGTTTGGTGTAAAATCTCATATGGCTTCCTCCTTTGGCTTAAAATGTTTACTTATCCAAGAGGCATTTTACCATGCCTCAGGAGGAGGCCTTAAATAGTATCAAATCGCTGCACCCGACCTTCGGAATCGGATCACCGGATTTTTCCTGATGTAAAATTTAGAAATCCAGCAACGCACAGTATCACCAGGCGGGTGAGCTCTGCGTTAGGGCCTGCAATTTGAAAGGAGGAGAAGCATGAGAATTAGAAACATAAATGGCACCAGTCAGAACATATGCAAATGTGGAAGTTGGCTTAATCACTGGACGAAGTTCTCCGGCCAGACAGTCCCAAGTTATTGCCCGGCGCAGGGCTGCTTTGAAAAGGAATTGGTCGGCGCTCATGTCCAGAAGGACAGCTCCAGTGACAACAGCTGGTACATCTTCCCACTCTGCAAGACACACAACGCGGCCACTGGACAATCACTTGAGGTAAGCGACGCCTACAAACTAGTGTCCGCAAACGTCAGCCAAACCTGCGGGTGAGATACCTTATTCAGGTTCAGCGGCCCTAACAAGGCGGATGCAGGCGACGGCAAATAGCCGCGCCTGATCCGCAACGTGTGTGCCGGGCATGGCACATAGCTTGCGGGGTGGGAGTCCCCGCGCCAGGTTTTCGCGGAGCCGAAGGGAAGGAGAAGGGCAAGGGCGTCGTCGTGAGGCGGGGTCTGGAGGAAGCCCAATCCGAAGATGCGGGGCGACGAACAGGAACCGGATAAAAGGTGTGGTATGTCCGGGGCGAGCTGGCACGTGACCACAAAGTCCTCCATCCGCAGGGGGGTGTGCTTTATAAATCCGGCGTTTACGCATTGAAGGCTATGTGTCTTACCCCGGGAGATCTGCAGGGTGTCCATTCCTGAGTCATGGTTGAGATATCGTGGCACCGCCGGGAAACCAGGCGGCAAACGGAGAAAACAAACATCGACCTAAAGCCAAGGATAAGGACTGAGATATGAGAGATCGTATCTGACCGCCCTGCAGAAGTCAGCAGAAGGCATAGTAGGTATTGAGCAGGCAAGGCTAGGGAGGCACTCCAACGCCGAAAGGTGGAGAAACGGATATGCCGAGCCGTAAAGCTGATACTGAAGGCCCGAACGGTTAGAGAGAGCAAGTAGGCATTTGGACAGTGCGCATTAGACCGGCACTCAAGGGTGGTCGTTTACCTTCATTGGTGAGCAAATTGCGTGCTGAGCTGAATTAACTGAAAGCTCGGCTGGTCTCACACAGACCAGAGCAATCAACCGAACCGCCTTGGTACGTGATCCGTATGCCAGGTGGTGTGGGAGGGGGGAGGCCGCGAGGTCCCTCCCTATCCCGATTATACGTGAAAAAATGAGAGAAAAATATTTTTATGATGTGCCTGTATATCGTTTATCACGAGAACGATATTACAAGGATATGGATAAATATATTAAAAAGCATATGTACTCAGGAAGTCCAAATCATATAAAAAGGATGGAGGATTTTTATAGAAAAGAACCTACACAAAAGCTTGCATCAGAAGATAGGCTTCGAAAATCCTATGGGGGAGCATGGGAATATAATGAAATTATAGGGTATATCCGGTTGTATTTCTTTGGTACTCAAATAAGAGGTGAGTATTGGGGCGTGAATTCTAAACGGGTTGTAAGAACGAGAAAAAAGATTCTTGAATATAAGGCCTGGAAACTTGCTTCAGAAATCGATCTTCATTGGGCGCCTGATAGTTCTTCAATCTTTTCACAAATTTTGAAATATTTAGAGAGATGTCAGAAAGAGCTGAAAGGTAGATATATAGATACTCGCAATTTTAAAGCTATAGGATCTTATGTAGACTGGAAATCATTGTACGAAGAATCTAAAAACGTATAACAACGGCAAAAAGCCGCCGCGCCTTATGCCGAGCGTTATGCGAATCAACAACTGGATATAGATTCCCTTATATTGTGGACGTTGTACTTAATGCCCTAAGTGGAGAACGTCAATGAATATCTATAAGGTCGGAATCACGAAGAAGGATCTCTCACACGTTCCCGAAAAGGAACAGATACTTCTTTTTCAAGGTGGGACTATGCTTAATGAAATCAACATCCTCCACAAGATCACCTATTTCTGTAAAGGGGTCAAGTCTTTTTTTGACAAAACTTTTTTAATGTGAATTTCAGTGAATAGGGTTAGGTTTAAATAATTAAGTATTTAAGATGAAAAGCCTAACCCATCACTCTACCTGTCCACTATTCCGCCGGCGCCCTTCGACAATGTCAGGACTTTCAGCTCCATAGAGGCAGGTGATCTCTACGTTGGGCCGCTGATTTCAGAGCATTGTCCAAGTGCTACTCTAGGGCTTTGAGTAGAATCTTTGATTCGGAGATGAAACATGTTCAAGTTGATCGCCTTCGCTGTACTATCAGTCTGCCTCATCTGCATATCCTGGGGCTCACTCCGTGCGCCGCACTCACATGGCTTCTATCGTTTCTTTGCGTGGGAGTTTATCGTTGCCCTGTTCCTACTTAACGTGGATGCCTGGTTTAGGAACCCGTCTTCCTGGCACCAATTGGCTTCATGGTTCCTGCTCATTGTCTGTATCATCCCGCTTGCATTCGGGGTTCGCTCTTTAGCCAATCAAGGAAGACCAGTGAAACACCGACAGGCTGAACCACAACTGTTGGCCTTCGAAAAGACCACCACTTTGGTCAACACAGGTATCTATCATTACATTCGCCACCCTCTCTACAGTTCCTTGCTATTCTTGGCCTGGGGGATATTCTTCAAAGTTCCGACCTGGTTAGGTGCACTGCTGGCGCTAGCTGCGACTCTGTTTCTACTTGCCACAGCCAAGGCGGACGAGGCCGAATGTATTCACTTCTTTGGTCCAGCATATGAGACATACATGAAACAAACTAAGAGGTTTGTGCCGTTCTTGTTCTGATGAGTCGGTGTGCCCTGAATTATCGATGCCGCTCGGCAACAGTTAGGGCGCGGCCCAACAAGTCGCTGCAGCGGACGTGGCTATCGAGGCTCCACTTGTTGCCTGTTTTCGTTTGCTGTCGTTTCGATCATTGTTGGGTGCATTGTCTCAGCCGCCACGCCGCTGAGCTCCCAGTCGTTAGGAGGATCTATAGTAATGATGCATCGAAGAGAATTCTTAAGAACAATGCTTGCGGGAGGTTTGTTCATAGGTACCGGTTCATTGATGAGTGCCTGCAAAGGTATTACTCGAAGTGATCTGCAACCTCCTGGAGGTTCACTGGAGACTATCCCTGGCCTCGATGAAACCGATGTGACTATTCTCCACCATGCTTCCTTGGCACCGAGCGGACATAATTCCCAACCTTGGTTCGTGAAAGCCTTAGAGCCAAAGAACTGGATTATCGGCATTGACCCTCAGCGCAGATTGCCGGCAGTGGACCCCATAAATAGGGAGGCTTTGCTATCCATCGGTGCCTTCATTGAAAATCTTTCGATAGCAGCAGGCGCCCTCGGTTTTAAGGCCCATACTGAGGTGATAGCCAGAAGTCCAGAGGAGGAAGAGATTGTAAGAGTGTCCATGATAAAGGCAAAACAGACGAAATACCCGCTCAAGCGCATAATCACGCGCAGGACCGTTCGAGGGGGGTACCTACCATCTGAGATTCACTCAAAAGACGTCAATGCCTTATCAGAGCCCTTGAAAGATAGGCTGTTCTACTTTCCCCGCGGTACCGAACACGCCCAATGTATTCAGGAAGGTGCAATTGAATATTTTCGTGTCCAGTCTTACCGGGCTGAGGCCCAAAAAGAACTGAGCGAATGGATGCGATTAAAAACTGCCGATGCAAAGAAGCACCGCAGCGGTCTGACAACGGAGAGCATGGAAATCTCTGGTTTTGCCGGATGGTATGTGAGAACATTTCTTGATAAGGAAGACGTCATGAAGGAAAGCTTCATAAAAAGAGGCATTGATAAGGTTGCCAAGCAGGCTGCTGAAGGGGGCGGCTGGTTTATCATTACCTGCAAAGGCGAGGGTGTATCTGACTTGATCGACACGGGCAGACGATTTGAACGTATGGCCTTAAAGGCAAGGGAGCATAAGCTGGGTATACATCCGATGACGCAATTTCTTGAGGAAAAGGAAGGGCGTGCAGTTATCGCAAAAAACCATGGTGAAAGCATGATTCCCCAGTTTATCTTGCGTGTGGGTTATTTATCGAATTATCCAGATCCAGTTAGCCTAAGGCGCCCGGTGAGTTGGTTCATCCATACGTAATGGAAATGAGAGATGTGCTCAGTCGTTGGCCTTGGATATCTCTCCTAACCACAGGCTGGACACTGACGGAGAACTTACCCAAGGAAGGTGGACACCAAAAACTAACTAAAAGGAGGTGTCCAAATGGCAAGGATAAGGAATATCTATGAATTGGGAGACAACAAAATTATACAGAGCTAAAATTGGAGGAATAATTTACAAGGATGTACAATTCCCAATTCTATACAATGGTTCTCCCATGTTTACTATAGCGCGGTGTGTGGAAAATGGAGCACTGGGCTTAAGTTTCCCAATTTTTAACGAAAAATGTGAACATATTGGGGATGTTGAGAATAATAAAATTAATTTTACCAATACTGATGATTACATATGCCTAGATGGATTAAGCAGACAATCTCTAAGTGAAAAGGGGTCAGAGTTATTTTTTTGACAAGAGTTATGCTAGATCTTGTCGACTAGCGACTGAAATATGCAATAATGATGATAGAGTCCTGCCTGCCTACTTCATCTTGAAGTATTGTAATGGTTGAGATTCGATCATAGAAACCTGCTATGGAGATTTTTCTGTCGACATGTCCCAGAACAATATTGAACTTTCAACTACCTCTCAGATAGTTACCAGTATCATGCAATTTTCGGGTGCAGGAACTCGCCCCAACATGTTGTCGGTTTGCCTTCCCCCTCGTAAGGCCAGAATCCTTGATTCTGAAATGCAATTTTTATTGACATTAAAATGCTTCCGTGGTTTAAGTAGTTAGGGATTTTCCCTTTAATCTCAACTCAGAGCTATTCTCCATGAGGAAAAACCTCAGATGTTGTCTACCTTGCTCCTAGCAGCATGTTGTGAATTCTGTTGGGAGCCTAAACAAAGCTAAGCCATTGTGACGTTTGCGTGGAAAGAACGGGTCTTGACTAATTAGTACTCGCTGTTTTTCCATCTCAGATTCCAATCACTGGCCGGTTACCTGATAGCGTTCCATTTTTCACATCAGTATTTTCCTGTTCAATCTTCCAATTCAATCCCTATAAGATAGGCCAACTGCTGACTGGGGCATTGTTAAGGTCAAAGATCGGTTAGCACAATTTCGCGTTCCCAAAAACTATCAATGTTTTGAGCCTTAAAGAGCAGTGAAAGATTTGGCATCTCTCTTTACAGGCAGAGCCATGAGGAGAAGCTTTTGAATGTGGTCATCTGCTCTTTTGAGAGCTCATACAGCCTTGACTTGTAAAGCAATGGGGAGGTGGGAGCGGAAAGCTAAGAGTCTTTATAAGTTCCTGTCGCTAGTGATGCAGGTTCCATATCGGTTTCAAAAGGTTAGCCGAGCGCGTTGTCGGTAAGGGGGAAGAATGAATAATGCCAAGAATAAAGATTTGATCCCACGGCTGTTCAAAAGGCCTTTGAAGGGCACCATGACTGTGTCCGGTGATGGCCTTTTTTGCTTTCGGGAGGGAACTATGAAAGGAGGTCCCCTGAAGATGCCCATATAAAGCCTCTAAGGGGGTGGGGTAGCTTTTTGGAGGCGCTTATTCTTTACTCATAAATGAACTCAAGCCCATGACGGGATGGGCAAGAAAAAAAGGAGGGTAATCATGTCTAAGTGCAAAATAATAGCCCTAGTAGCCCTCGTATTGATGAAAATATCACACTAAGCAAAGGAGGTTCCTATGAAACAACTTTTATCAAAAATAGGTTTAGGCGGCGTAGTTTTAATGCTCATAATCACATTGCTTCAACATGGAGCGTGGAGCGCAGACTTCGAGCGACGTGATGTCACATTCAAGAGCCAGGGATTGAAATGTGCAGGCTGGTATTATGTTCCGAAAGACCTAAAGCCAGACGAAAAACGTCCTGCGATTGTTATGGCACACGGTTACAGCGCTGTGAAGGAGATGTATCTCGATAAATTCGCGGAAAAATTCTCAGAAGCTGGATTTGTCGTCTTGGTATTCGATTATCGCTACTTTGGTGAAAGTGAGGGTGAACCCCGCGGCCAACTTTTCTATTACGAGCAGCATCAGGATTACCGTAATGCCATTACCTGGGTATCAATTCAGAAGGAGGTTGATCCCCAACGCATCGGCATTTGGGGGACCTCATTAAGTGGTGGGCATGTGTTGCATCTAGGCGCTTTTGACAAGCGTGTGAAAGCAGTGGTTGCTCAAGTTCCCGGAACCAACACCTGGGAAACCTTCTTCCAGGACATGAAACCTGAAGCGCTGGCAGGAAGATCCGCATGGCTTGCCCAGAACCGGATGGAAGAGTATACGAAAGGCACGGTGAACTATTTTCCCGTGGTAGCACCCGAGGGTCAGCCCTGCGTCCTTCCCCAAAAAGAATCCTACGATTGGTTTACAGAGACGGCTAAGTTAAGAGCACCAAACTGGAAAAATCAGGTTACGGTCGAGTCGCTTGAGATTAATACAGAGTATGCGCCAACGGTGTACATTCATCTAATCTCGCCGACGCCATTACTGATGATCATTGCGAGCAATGACACTGTGGTGCCAACCGAATTGCAAAAGGAAGCGTCCGAACGTGCCAGAGAACCGAAAAAATTGATCGTGGTCAAAGGTGGTCACTTCGACGCGTACCAAGGACCAGGATTTGTCGAGTTCTCTACGGCGGCTGTTGAGTGGTTCAAGCAGTACCTCAAGCCGTAACGTCTTTGAAGGGATACGGCTTCAACGTCGCTATGGGCAGGACAAAGACCTTGGCAGAAGAAAAGGTCATCGGGCTGAGTGCCAGATTCTAGGTGAGTCAACTCGTACTCATCGATGTAGGTTAAGCTAACTAATAGGGAAATGAGCGGGATCTATTATATGGTCCCGCTTTTGTTATGACTTTATTTTTGAAGAACGTACTCAGTAATGACTACTTGTGTTAATCATTAGTTTTGAGTCTCCACTCAAACAATCGATTACGATAAGTATACTGAGAAACCTTCCGATTGAAGGCTACTGGTATCCTTCTGGAAAAATGAGGGCCCAAAAACCTTCAGTATACCGCAAGAATACTGAAATGAAGTCAGACTGATAGAGGTTTTCAGCTGTGGCAAGTATACTTAAACCTGGGGTGCTGCTAAATACCACATATTGACCTATTCAGCTGGCTTGATCTGATGAACTTCGGTGACGATTTGTGTTTCAAATATTGGAGGCATGGTCATTGAGCGAATTGTTTATTCCTAACTGAATCATAGCATCCTTCCGGCTCTCTGGTTTCATTTAATGACGATTGAAACCTGCAACGGCCAGACAGGATAATTAACTGGAGAACTGTGTAAGAAGATGGTGTACCGCACCCAGTTTTCATTACAGCGTTTAGGTGTAAGAGTATAGACTACTTCTGCTAATCCTGAGTTTTTCCGTTTTTCATGTTGCATAATGGGTAGAGACCTTTGGAGGAAGAAGGCAGTGCCAAGAGCGAAAGGAGTCCGTATCGCACTAACGTCAGCCCTCGTTTAATATCCCCACCACGCGATCCCGATATTCACGGCTTTGATCATCAACGGGTATCACCACGATTTCTGAAGGCGACGATGCCCCCAGGCCAATCTCAACGGCCCTGGCAATCTGTTCCTGTTGGAAGATGTTTGGCGTCATGATCTGATCATTGCTGCCCAATGACTTCAGAATCGCCACCCCAACCGCGTCAATCGCCACACGATCGGTAGAGGCGAGGAAGACGTTTCCCTTGGCCCGTTTTCCCACCATCGGGCCGCCGTCAACAAAGGCCTCGATTCCGTCCAGTACGATGAGCTCGGGTGTAAAGGGTGCATTAATCTCTGCGATCATCTTTCGCTGGTGGGCTGATCCGTGGAGCTCCGTCATGTAGGCATAGCCATGTCGGTGCGTGGGGACCACTCCCACGTGGAGTTTCAGTGACATGGTAAACACACCTCCGTACTGGTGCGTTTTGAGACAGCAGGTGGAGATAAGACATTCGGCCTCCAGGATGGGACGGGCAACCCGAAACCCGTCCCGCCAATGGCCCTCCTTGGGCTTTATTTCTACCCAGTCCTTATTGTCCAGATTGTCGAAATCAATTACCCTGACATCCAAGTTTTCCATGAGCGGGACGATACCCTTCTGCTCCATGACCTCTCGGGTCGGTGGGTAGCTTCGCTCGCCGAGGCTCACGGATCTGGCCCCCATCTTCCAGGTCTCTTCCACTAGGGCTACCAGGGTATCGTTGTGCGTTGATCCAGGACAGGGGTCTGCGGTATTGAAATTGGGTTTAATCAGGACATCCTTGTTCTTTACCGGGTTTATCTTCAGGGCCCTTATGGATGAGCCAACTGCGGATTTTCGATCCTCGGTGCGGAGCAATGCCACACGGGTTTTAGATCGCGCCATAGCCACACCTCCATGTATCCCTAGCAGGAGAGCTCCGCCGGTAGCAGCGGAATACTTTACAAACTACCTCTTGGTGATTCCCGCGTTTAGTGTATCCTCTTTAATCGTTTTTTGAAAGGAGCTTACCATTAGTGGCCCAGTTTGTTTAGGTCTTTAATGGTGCATAGTATCTAACTGAATTACACAGTTTCGCTTAATGTCCATCCTTAGAATATTTGAAACACAAATCATCATCCATTGTAAGTGGAAAATGCCTTGTGGATGCAATGCTTGAGATCCGATCATACAAACCTTCTATGGAGGTTTTAATTTAGCGGACAGGTTTCAAAACAATATTGAACTTTCAACTACTATACGTAATCATTAAAATTTGAGGATTTCAGTGTATAGCAAGCTATACGTAACAGACTTAGCTAGGCAGCCACAAGATGTTGTGCGTCTTTGCTTCATCAGCCTAAAATCGTTGATTCTGATGCAAGTCTTAAAGCCGATTTCTCTCGACTCGAGAAAGTCCTTGTAGTTCCATCAAAAGCTAAGCAGGGAAAGGGACCTGCCCGAGTAATCCCCCTTCCCGTTAGTTTGACTTGACATCCGATTACAGTCTTCCTATAATCCCTCCCTGAAAAAGCGAGCCCTTATGATTTTCATGGAGGTCTTTGATATCGCCTGTATAGGGCTACAAACACAGGAAAGAAAGGAGGTGGTGATAAAGAATAAGTTATACTTCAGGTTTACATAGCGGGGATTACTCTCGATCATAAACCCTAACAAAAGGAGGAGGCGGAATGAAAACCAAAATATTGTACAGTCTGTTGGCATTGTTTTTGATTGTTGCACTAACGGTTCCAAATACTGTATTCGCTGCAAGAAGCCAAGAAGAGCTTCTGAAAGGCTCCTCTCGTAGTGAAAAAGAGGGCTGGATTTTTATCAATATTGAAGGAGATCCCTATAAGCTGGGTTATCAGAACGGATACCTGGTAGCTAATGAGACCAAGATGGCTTTGACAGTGATGAAGTTCTATGTCAAACATGCTACTGGCAAGGATTGGGAGTGGTTCCGGAATGCTGCCAAAGAGCAATGGGGTACAATAATGCCCGGAGAATACCAGAAAGAATTTGAGGGGATAGCTGATGGGATCAAGGCCGCTGGAGTTACGGGAATCGACTATCTCGACCTTTGGGCCTGGAATGGCTGGATCGATCTTGCCTGGTATTACATGCCCACAGTGGAAGCAGCCCAGACAGAGGATGAAAAAAAATTGGCTAAGTTTCCAGTTAAGCATCCGCCAGCACCGGGCTGCAGTGCCTTCATTGCTACTGGAGATGCCACCCACGATGGTAGAATCGTCATGACCCACAGCCTGTGGTATGATTATTTGTTCTGCGTTTACTGGAATGTATGGATGGATATCAATCCGGAAAAGGGTTATAGGATAATAACACAGGGTTTCCCAGGTTGGATATACGGTGGTACCGATTTCTGGATCAATAGCGGTGGACTGATGGTGACCGAGACAACGATTTCCCAATTTTCAGGTTACGATCCGAAGGCCCTTCCAAATTTTGTGAGAATTCGGAAAGCGCTGCAGTATGCAGATAACATCGACGATTTTATCGGGATTATGACCAAGAGTGTCAATGGTGCGTATGCCAATGATTGGCTGATCGGTGACACAAAAACTGGAGAGATTGCTCGCCTTGAACTGGGCTTGAAAAACTATCATGTCTGGCGCACCTTTAACGGGTTCTATGTGGGGAGCAATATGGCCCTGAGTCCTGAGGTTCGTAAGGAGACAACATTCGATTACAACAACTTTAATAGCACGGCTATTTCGCGGCGGACTAGAGCACTCCAGTTTATGAATAAGCATTACGGAGAGATAGATATCGACCTTGGAAAGAAATTCCAAGCCGACCACTACGATCCTTCCCACGAGAAATATCAGCGGTCCGCCAATACACTGTGTGGCCATGTAGAGCTGGATCCACGCGGCCTTCCTGAGTGGGGTTATGATCCCTATTACCCAGGTGGCTCCATATGTGCCGAAACCACTGATAGCGTGCTGGCCGACAAGATGAAGCTCTGGGCAAAATGGGGTCATGGCTGTGATTATGATTTTATTGCCCAAGACTTCCTTAAAAAGCACCCAGAGTACAAATGGCAGGAGCAGTATCTCAAGGATATTATTTCACACCCATGGACTACCATAGAGGTTATGAAATAAGGAAGGAGTAGAAAGCTAAACAAACCGGATAAGGGGGGGGATATCGCCCCCCTTTTTTTATCTTTCATAATCAAAGCTAGATTTTAACCAGGTCCATATTCGGAACAATTCCCTTGGCCACAAGAAGCCAGTCTGCTTCAACTGTTTCACCGTTTGAGAGAAAGAGCCTAATCTCGTCTTTCCCAGGCTCTGCCCTGATAAATGTATCCCTGAGAACAAAGGGCTTTTCACAGGGAAAAGTCAAGCAAGGGAAGGAACAGAAGGATAGTAGCAAGAATCCAAAGAAGGTTATTCTAGAGGAGATTCGGAAGGGTAGTTTTGATAAGAGGTATAAGAACGTGGGAGAGGTTGGGTAAAGGGGACTTACCTCTTATTTCTACTTCAACCCAGTCCTTCGATTCATAAATTCGCTAACGAATTTATGAACTCAGGACTTAGTGCTGCCCGCGACGAGCCCCTCGGCCAGAGCAGTTCGGCCTTGAGCTCACTGCCGAAAGGCTCAGGTCGAAGGCTCGGCCGAGGCGAGTGAGCAAAGCCTTTATAAAGTCTCAGAAATATACGTCCCCATATTTGCGAACCGAAGCACTCAGTCAGCTAGCAATGCTCCCTGACATATATTTCCTCGTTTCGCGGGCTACGAGACCTGATAGTGCAAGTAAACCGATGAGATTGGGTATCGCCATGAGCCCATTCATAGCATCAGAAATATTCCACACAAATTCTAGCTGGACTACAGCACCGACGATTATCAACAATACGAAGACCCACCGGTAGATGACAACAGCCTTATTGCCAAACAGGTACTGGGCACACCTGTCACCATAGTATGACCAGGAGAGCATCGTGGAGAATGCGAAGAATACCAATCCGAAAGTGACCGTGTAGTTTCCTATTACGGGCAGCCCGGTATTGTATGCTGAGGCACTCAGAACAGCTCCGGTTTCCCCAGAAGTCCACATCCCTGTCGCTAGAATTACAAACGCCGTCATAGAACATATGACGATTGTATCCACGAAAGGTCCAAGCATGGCAACCAGTCCTTCCCTTATCGGATACTTCGTCTTGGCAGCTGCATGAGCCATTGGTGCAGAGCCCAGACCCGACTCATTGGAAAAAACTCCGCGCGCAACCCCGTACCGGATGACCTGCGCTACGGTAGCACCGGCAAAACCTCCAGCCGCAGCAGTGGGACTTAATGCATGGCTCAGTATCAGTTTTATGACATACGGGATATGTTGAAAATTCGAGGCTATTATAACAAGCGAACTCAAGACATAGACGACTGCCATGAAGGGTACTATAAAACTCGCCACCCTAGCTATTCTTTTGATCCCACCGATGATGACCAGCCAGACCAGAAAGGCGATTACTATTCCTGTAACATGTTTAGGTATCTTGAGTGATGAGAGCAGGGGTTCGGCTACAGAGTTTGCCTGAACCATATTCCCAATCCCGAAGGATGCAATCAATGCAAAGAAGGCGAAAAGGACGCCTAACCATTTCTGATTCAATCCTTTTTCCAGATAATACATAGGACCGCCGCTGACGGAACCGTCTTTATTGAACTTTCTGAAGAATAGACTCAAAGAGCATGACGTGAACTTGGTTGCCATACCTACGACTGCTGTTACCCACATCCAGAAGACAGCACCGGGTCCTCCGGAAGTAATAGCCGTAGCCACGCCGGCGATGTTTCCCGTACCGATAGTAGCTGAGAGGGCTGTACATAGCGCCTGGAAGTGTGTTACTTCCCCTTCATCTTCTTTCTTATCGTACTTGCCTGAGATCAATGCCCATGCATGTTTAAATCCTCTGATCTGGATGAGTCCCATTCTTATGGTAAGATAAAGCCCTGTTCCTACCAAGAACACTATCATAATGGGACCCCATGCAAAGTCACCTATATATTTTACGATTATATTTATGTCCATAATGAAACGCCTTATATCACACTTTTCCGCAAATGCAAGGTTAAAGAACACAAATATATCCTCTCCCCAACGTGGGAGAGCAATGAGGTGAGGGGGATATTTTCTGCCATCCGCCCTGTGCTGAGCCTGCTCTCAGTCCTGAGCGAGGCATTTTCATAGTTTCTTGGAGCCTCTTGTATCTTAGGCTTCAAAGAGCTACATACCAGAAAGGCAAACGGAGAGCTGCTCGAGAAACTTTGTCTTTTTACGGGGTGATCTTGAATTGCAGGGTCTGCAATACTTCATTCTTCGGGCTGAGCACATCCACATGCCAGTCTCCAATCTCATGGGCCTGAATAATTTTCGAGCTATAGGTGCGCCAACTGAAGGAGTCTACCGGCAGATTTACCATAGCCCTCTTGGTATCGCCGAAGTACCAGACGTGGCTGATTTCAGTAGGGTTATAGGCGCTCATAGTCTTTGTAAAGCAGCAGAGCTTGCCCACCGATGCCTCGAAGGTATTTCCAACATCTACAGGTTCTCGATCAACTACATTCCGACAGATATGAGCTTCCTTTACGATGAGAACCTTAGCCGATTCTTTATCTTCCTCTTGGAGAAGGCTTTCCCGCTCCTTCGATTCCTCTGATTGCGCGAAATCAATGGTTTCGGCTTCTCTTTCATCTGTTTGACCATCAGAAGAAACGTGCTGTTTCATTTCATAGGTGCTCGCTAAAGCCTTTTTTTCCTCCAGCAGCTGCTCTCCTGTGGCTTTATTGAGAGGAACCTGATGACCCGGTTTGAACCCAGATAGTTGCCATACAATGTCTCGGCCTTTTTGGCTCATGCCTAAAACCAGGATAACCAGTATGACAAGCAAGACCGCAGCCCACTTCCAAAACCGACCGGCCTGAGTTTGCTCCACCTTTTTAGTCCCGGATAGTTCCGGTGTTTTGTGGCTGGTCCTTGAAAAAGAATTGTTCAAGTTCATATTGTCATAGCATTGCTCGACCATGGAAGCGGCGATTGTTTTTTCCCCTCTTGAATAGCCAAGAAGCATGGAGTTATTTGCCAGGATATTAATTGTCCTTGGATATCCTCTGGAATAATGATGGATCTTCTTAATAGCCCTTTCAGAAAAAATGTCATCCCCGTTTTCTGCCCCGGCTATTTTCAGCCGGGTGGCTATATAGTCTCTGGTACCTTCGAACTCCAGCGGGGGGATGTGATAACGATTGCTGATACGCTGGAGAAGGGGCCAACATCTCCGCTCGCTCAATTTCTTATTAAGCTCAGGCTGACCAACCAGAAAGATATTGATCAGTCTTTCGTCAGCATACACCATGTTGGAGAGAAGCCTGACCTCCTCCAGCAACTCGAAAGAAAGCTTCTGTGCCTCATCGATGATCAGGATGAAATGTTTCTGATGGCTCAGGCATTGCCTTAAAAGCTCTTCAAACACAAAAAGAAAGTCTGCCTTCGATTTGAAATGAACCCTTTTTTTAAAAGCTGAAAAGGCCAGACAATCCGTAAACTCCGTTGGCGACAAAAGGGGATTAGCAAGATAGACATACTTGACACTGCTATGAAGGTTATAGAGGAGCGCTTGAACCATTGTCGTTTTGCCGGTTCCGACATCTCCTGTCAAAAGGATAAATCCTCTCCTCTCCTCAGCCCCGTAAGTTAAGAGGTCAAGGGCCTCCTTGTGGCTCTTGCCCAGGTACAGAAACCGCGGTGATGGAGTCAGGTCAAAGGGTGTTTCTTTTAGGTTGTAGAACTCTGTGTACACGCGCTACGATAACCTCTTTAAAACCAAATTCGAAAGTTACCCGGGCTCTCAAATCCTACACCCCTGTTATTTCCTCAACAGTAGACCGTTATGATCTTTTATTAGATCCCGGTTAGCTGTACCAAAGGCTCCAAGGTTGACGTTCTGACTTTGCAGCTCAAAGTACATAGTCAAGATAGGATTGTCAAGTCTAAAAGCACAAAATATTGTAGTCCCCTATCTCTAGCTTCTATATGTAGTAGACGCCCAATGCTGAGGAGAGAGTTTTAACCCCGTCCCTCCCCTTACTCTAACAAGTCGGTAATCGGGTTTAGGCTTAGATCTCGTTGTCCAGAAAGCCCTTGTAGTAAGCCCTGAGATCCGATCACACGCACTCTCTATGCAGATTTTTTAGCGCACAGGTCTCTACACAATATTGAGCTTTCAGCTGCTGTAGGTAACCATTAACTTTTGACGATTTCAGTATATGGCAAGTAGCTTATACTTTCGGCGTGTACGAGAAGGCCCCAATATATTCTAGCTTGAAGAGGTTCGCCAAAGTCATCTTGCCCGAGGTTCTCAAATCCATGCTGACCTTCTCTTTCAGTTTGAATATGTCATAATAGTTGCGGATACACCTACCTAACGGAATGAAGTTTTCCCTTGTTTCCTTCATTCCCTCGTCCTCAAGCCCTGTTAGGATATCTCCCCAGCAGGGCTTTTTCCATCTGTTCCTAAGGGATTTCCCCTTTCTCCCCCTCTAAGCATGTAAAGCTTTACTAAAGAAGTGGAATCTAATTTCCCATAGATGGGTATTTTGTTACCATTTTTTATACTGGTCTTATTTGGTGTCAAGCTAACTAATTGGAATCTAAACGATATTCCTAATCTAAAACTTTGGCATGATTTTGGCTACCTATTGAACCTAAAACACTATTAAGTGCCACCCAACTTCAACACCAATATAACAGACCATGTGATGGCCAAGGGCCTCCAAGGATCATACTTTGAAAAAGGGAGTCTGAGGTGGCACTTAAGGGCTTCTCGGATGTGCGTGAATCGTTTTTACTAGGCTCCTCCCACCTATGTATGAAGAAGAGCGTTGCACCACGGATAATAATGGGATCTTGGGAGCGATTAGAAAGCCAAACTAGTAGACGACTCTGTCTGGGCTAACAATTAAATCGGGAAAAGGCTTAATGATTATGGTTTGTCCGAAATGCCATAGACAAATGAAGTTCGTAAAAGGAACTGGGTGGCGGTGCTTTCACTGCGGATGGCCTGGTGAGTAGTAGTCATAGTAGGGCGACGGTCACGATTACAGCCTACTGCCAAGCCTTCAACTTCTCTTCATGAATTTCGCCGGTCAAATAGTGTGTGAAGGGATCTGAAGGTGAACGGGTGAATGCGTCACCCATTAAAGAACGGGTCAAGAGAAAAAACACCTCCCCTGAGTTCTGGGTCCTTTGATATCTGGACTCTGACCCTTTCTATAGTATTGCTCGGGGAGCTGTAACAGTTCAGATGAAATTCCTCGCATATTCTATCCAGGCCGTCACCTCTCAATCGCCTCGTGAGGTACATCGCCACATTTCTGGCCTCATTCAAGGGCCCCCTCTTTGACTTAAGCACATCCCCCTCACTCACATGGTATGTTTTACAGACCAGGTGCTTGATCTTTTCCCTGTCAGGGGCCAGCAGCCGGGATTCAGGGATCTCTTCATGCTTCTTTTGGTGAAAAGACCTATCGTTCACCCAATCGATAAACCTGCCACTGCCCAGCACAGAGGCTAGTTTCTTGCCTTCAAAGATCTGGCTGATTTCCCCTGAGTCCTGTTTCGCGATAAAATGCCTGTAAAGCCTCCGTTTTTTGGCCTCCGATACATACCCCTGGTGACTGCTCCGCTCATATGCATCGACACTCCCCACTAAACCTGTTTGTAGAGGATTTCTGTGAATATACCGCACCAGTTGTAAAAGGTAGCCCAAAAGAGTCAAACGTAGGCTTGGCCCCTCTTTCCCTTCCTTTAGGGCACGCTTTCCTCTTATGCCCCGGTCTATCGCCTCTTTCCTTAGGGTGGGTGATAGAAAAATATGCTTGACAAAATCCCTTCGATTGTTTTCTATAGGAAACAAGATTGAGAAAGGAGGTGGCAAGAACGCGTCTCTCTTAATTTATTAGGTCTCGGTTGATAAAGCAATGGAAGGAACTAAGTGGAACCGATCTCTTAACAGGAGGCAATGGAAATGAAAAGGAAATCTTACTATAAGTTCACCATGGTATTGGCTGCTATCGTAATATTAACGATAGCAATAGTTACTCTGGATGCTCAAAGACCTGTCTTCTCCTGTGATACCTGGGTTGCTATGCCTGATGTAACTGCCAATGGCCTTATGATGATGGCCAAGACTTCTGACGTGGCATACTATGAATGCGAGCCGTTTGTGCGTTGGGAAGGCGGAAAGCATGAATCTGGAGAAATGATCGATCTGCAGTACCAAAAGATTCCACAGGTGGAAAGAACTTACACTGTTTTGGGATCGAGCCAGTTCTGGATTTGGGGCTGCGAGCAAGGCATCAACGAGTTCGGTGTTGCTATAGGCAACGAGGCCGTTTTGACGAAAGAGTGGCGCGAAAGTTTGAATAAGGTTCAGAACGGTGAAAAGATCGAGAGGGGTATCCTCGGAATGAATCTGGTTCGTTTGGGCCTGGAACGGGGACGCACAGCTCGCGAGGCCTTGGAAGCCATGATGCCATTAATCGAAAAGTACGGACAGTGGGGCTCTGGAATCGCTGGCTATAGTGACAGCGATGGTAGTTTTGACAACTCCTACATCATCGCCGACGGCACTGAAGCTTGGATTCTCGAGACCGCCGGCCATCAGTGGATTGCCAAGAGAGTTGCCAAGGGTGTTGCGAACATTGGCAACTACCCGAGCATCCGCACCGAGTGGGATTTGTGCAGTAAGGACCTCATCAAGAATGCGGTGGACAAAGGGTGGTGGCTGGCCGACAAGGTCGATGAATTTGATTTTGCCATAGCTTACAATGATTTTGAAGGTCCTTTAGCTCCCAATATAATTCGCGGTAAGAGGGTGAACGCTCTTTTGAGGCAAAAGGAAGGACAAATTGACATTAGGTGGATGTTCCGGATTTCCCGTGATCATTTTGAAGGTAGTTTCCTTGAGGGCCCATATTTCAACGCCGCAATTCCGGACTTTCTCACTGTTTGCATGCATCACTCCCCTGCAGCCTTTACCTGGGGCATCACCTCAGGCACAAACGTATCCGTTCTTCCCGGTAAGGACGCTAACGCGGTTCCGGTCACTTATTGGGCCGCCAATGTCCCGTGTTGTGCTTGCTTCGTGCCATTCTATCCAAATGGCAGTGAGATGCCCGAGGGAGTAGATAAGGCTGGAAAATCGAAAAATATCCAAACAGATCCAACAAAAACAACGGTATGGGGCTATATTCCAGATTCGTATTGGTGGAATTTTGATAAACTTCGTATGCTTGTAAATGGAGATAAGCGTGGAGAAAGAGAAGAAGTTATCGAATTCGGCTTCAAATATAATGAACGTCAGCCAGCTGTGCGTGCAGAATTTGATAAACTTGAAAAAGATTTTATTGCAGGAGATTGGAAAGTTCGTATGGAGGCAAAGAGACTTCTAGATAAAGGGCAAACAGGAAATGCTGCAAAGCTGTTGGATGGATATTCTTCCAAATGTAGCAAACGGGCACTTTCTAAGTGTAAGACTTTAGTCAAATATTTTGAAAGCTTAGAGCGCTAACGTGCTGTACTTAAAAGGGATACAGACGGGAAGTAATAAATTTTATATAGTCTGTATCCCTTTTTAGTTAGGAACTTTAATATAAGAAGAAAGGTATTTCCATTTCACAGAAGGGTGATGATCCTGCCTCCAAGAATGTCATCCAGGTACCTTAGCCTCTCGATATTGATGTCCAGAAGAGTGAACTTTGCATCGATTCCCGCGGCAATCTTTGCGGCGTTGGCCCCCACGTTCCACCCACCTATGATGGCCACAATGACTTTCCTTTTGAGGAGGGCTCTTGGTTAGTTCTAGAGCTGGTACAAGATGGAGGTAGGCATAAAGAATCTGGCCTTCAGGGAACAGGGAACGGGTCAAGTCTTTTTTTGACAAATAGTATGGATTGCCAGCTCAACCTCTATTCAAAGAAAGACTTGACCCTCTGCCTAATCTGGATGAGATGAGGACTGCTCACACGTTTTTCCACCTCGCTGCCAGAAATTTACCTTATCAATCCCTAACTGCTGGGAGAGAAACGCAAACCAATCGTTGTCTGTGAAGCCAACAAAACCCTTCATTTAGTATTTCCTGGAACGATTTACTATCTAACAAGTGTCAAAAAAAGACCCGACCCCTTTAGGGATAGTTAACCCCAAGGACTATAGGCGTGAGTACAAGTCCTGTAACAGTTCTTGAAATTTCCTGGCTTCTTGTGTAGCTAGCAAGAGGTGAGGAGGCCTTGCCGGAAAACTTGACGAAAGCCCTTCCAACAGGATTCTTTAGCAAGACATTATCGCGGAATTTTTCCAAGGCAACAACTTGCTCTGCCATCCAACATCCATAGCCTGCAGTGGCGATGAAGCAGCTTACCATGATGGTGACATGATCATTTTCTCCTGTGTCGGCGACATGAACAATACAAGTATCGGTGGACTGCAGACCACCGGTGTCGGTGACAGTCAACTGGAAGGTCAGTGATTCTCCATCTGGTCCAACATATGGAGCGGTGAAAGTCGGTTCTACCTCTGAAGGATCAGACAAGACAACAAAAGTTCCATCCGTTTGCTCCCATACGTAGGAGGCAATGCCATTGTCGGGGTCAGAGGAATTTGAGCCATCGAGAGTGACAATAACACCCTCATACACCATTTGATCAGGTCCAGCATCGGCCGTTGGAGGATCGTTGTTATCAGAACTAGATTGGAGGACTACCGTGTCTATCTCGTCGTCCGCAGTGGGCATCGAGCCCTCAGTCTCGTAGGAGTGGATAGTGACGGTATTGGGATTGACCTCTGCGATCATGACACATATATGGTCATCCTGGGCCTCCCCTGCGTCCAGTTGGTAGACCCCATCACGCAAGACAACGCTAAGAAAATGGGTGTGGCTGCAGAAATACGCCTGGGCTCCTTCTTCAACCAGTATCTGCCAAAAGGCGTCGCGCATTGAGGGGTCAGCGTCAAGTGAATCACCCACATGACTGTGCTGGGGGAATGCGGGCTCGTGGCCAATGACGAACTTATATGGCTGAGAGCTTGCTGCCAGGTCCTGTTCAATCCACTCTAGCTGCTCTTGTGTATAGCCGCCGGTTGGATAATTCCAGTACTGATTAGTCACTGTGAAGTGGCAGTCGCCCCAGTCAAACGAAAAGACGGTTCCCATTTGCGCTAGGCCTGGTCCATTGCTCGGATAGTAGAGTGCAATGTCATTGTGGAAAAAATCCTCTCCGCTGGGGGGATTATCGTGGTTGCCGAGGACGTAATAGATTTCCTGGCGCTCGGGTTGGTGCTCCGGGCCCACGGTGTAGCCATGAATGGAATAATAGTTGCTGTATGCCTGTTCAATGGGGTCGAAGTCGCCTGGAACCAGGATGAAGTCCACATTCTGGGAGTCGATAAACTCCAGGGCAGTTTCCAGTGCTTGAAGGTAACTTCTATGGTCGGATATCACGGCAAAGCTGATGTCTTGCCCAGCATGGACAGGCCAACTTGAGAGGAGCAAGAGGAACAAAACGGTTGCAAGTATGGTAAGCCATCTCTTTAAGGGAAGGATTTCGTCTCCTTTGAATCCGCTTTTACTCATAGAGGCTACCTCAGAGCAAGCATTTACCTCTTTTGGGTCATAAGGTGAATCCGTTGGGGATATCTCCTGTGATTAAAAATTGTAGATGCACTGGGAATATCTTAGCTTATCAGTTATTGCAGATACAACCAGAAGTCATAAGCCTTGGCCTCAATAGCCTTTGTAAAATATGCGGGCATATTGGATGAAAAAGACGCAGCTACAATGACACCGCGCTTGCTGTGGAGTCTCCCAGGCGCTCAGGCCTGCACATATCAACTTTTAAGAATCTCGTCAAAGGGCGGGTCTATCCAGGTAAAACAAACAAACCCTGTTTGGCCAATGGTGATTTCCATGCCCTATTTGGATCAGCGAACTATCCGGTCCGTCCCTGCGGCAAGAGACGTACCAGCTTGAATGGATCACGATAGGCTCAAAGGGAAGATCAAGAAATGCGAATCATACCAAATGAGCTTGATTTGAAGGTAGTGAGAGACTTTTCAGCTTATGGATACATTGTGCGGAATGAAGGTGGAAACTTTGACAGCACATGGCGAAATATGGAGCACCTTTAGGCACACATCATCAAAAACCATGTTGGGAAAGTAATCCAACAGGACACTACTTCACCCTGGCATGCCGCCCTTTTGGCAAGATAGCGTATTACAGGGGAAGGCCCGTTTTTGCTTGCCCTTTGACAAGGTGGTCTGGGAAAGTCTAATCACCAATGAAAGCCTGCCAACACTCCAAAATGGCCTCCTCCCGCATCAGCATCGACGTCGAATAGAGTTACCTCTGCTGTTGAAAACGCTGCCTCCAGACCGATATTGAAATGATCCGCCAGTGTCCAATAGACGCCTCCTCCAAACCAGATGCCGACCGCATTATCAGAGTCCGATACTGTGATCCCAAGGGCCGTGCCGGTGTATTCTGCACTAATAGAGGAAAGCCCGCCACCGATGAACGGCCGTATATGTGGAAACTGGTCCCATATCTTTCGAACTCCAAGGTTTAGCTCGGAGGTCTCTCCCTCAATATCGAATTCAACAGTTCCCGAGAGTGGGTCAAACATCAGCGCAGTCTCATCACCGCTTGAAGACAAATAGTCGATGACAATGCTCAGTGGCCAGCCTTGCTGCTTAAGGTCAAGCTTTATGCCGAATTCGTCCTGCTCTTCAACAGGTTCCCATTCGTCCTCATCAAGAAGCTTAGCTCCCAGGAAGACATTCAGATTCCCTGTCCAATCATCACAGATCGCCAGGTTAGGAACTGATAACAAGAAACACGCAATAATCAAAACCGCTATCTTTTTCATCATTTCCGAAGATTTTCTCTTTTCAACTTGAAACCGCCGAATCTCTGGATGAGACCGAGACCGACTTTCCCTTTAAACCCCTGGCTGCCCCCGATCTGCTTCTTCAGCCTTGCTCCTTGAGTTCGAGCTGCACGAGCCTGAAAAGCCTCTCGACCCACCGGCTTAGACCGAGATATCTGCGGCGCTCTCTGAGAGTGCAGTCGTTCCTGGCTTTCCCTCCATATTTGCTTTCTTGCAGTATAAGAAGAGCTTCCCAAGCGTGATCTAGAGCTGACTGAGCGCCGAGGTTCTTGATGCTTGCTCACAATGGTATGATGATTCGGCAACAACTGCACTTGTTGTTTCTCTACCCGTACTCCTCGCCCCATAAGCCACCTACGAAGCAGACCGTTTTTTATTGCTGGTGGATGATCCGGGTCACAATCATAAATAACTGGGTATCTCCTTGGCCCCCACCATGGATAGCAACAGTGAACCCGGGCATAAGTACAGAACCATGGTCGGTAGGGAGTCCAGCAGTAGTCACATCGATACCACCAGGGATCCCGAAAACCCCAGTGGTATGGGGCATATGCGCGCGGCTTTTCTTCCTCCCACAGGTGAATCTCCTTGACTACAAGATAGGCACAGGGGTAGTCAATCTCCCCTAACCTTATGACCTCCTTACCCTGCACAACCCCGACGATGGTAACCTTTCGCCCCCTACGGTAGATCTCACTGTCTAGAAGCCCCTTATACAGGGCTAGAAAACGTCCCTGAGAAACATCGGTATTTATAGGTCTGCCCCTACGGTCAAGCTCTGTCTGATATATCTCTAGGAGGCTACCCTCTTTCTTGCTAACCGTTTTGACGATAACCCCTCCCAAAAGGACCAGCTTTCCCTGATAGTCCTCGGGAGCCTTTCGCAATTCAGTAAAGGTAATCTCCGTGTTTACCTCTTGCAGGATGTCTTGTGAGATGACATGGGCGCAGCCGGACACAAAGACAATGGCTGCTGCTAAAAAAGGAAGTATTTTCATCTTTTCCCTTGTAGGCCTCAACCTACACCAATAACTGCTCATAGCTGAGACTTTAATCAACCCCCTCTAGTTCGTCTTTCCGAAGCGGTTACACAGTGGGACCTCCCAGTCCATAGGATTTGGCTCTGATGGTTTTTAATTCCATCAATAAATCATCTATCTCTGAGATTAGTGGCTCTTTAACCAGCGTGTTTCCGGCTAAGATAGCAAAGAGATGAAGCTGCATAAGCCTCACCACTTTGAGAAGTCTTTTTCCTTTGCCTCGGCCACATATTTTACCTAAAGGGCAACCTAAACACCCTTTCATTTGGTATTCAAAGCAGAAGGGTATAGCTACATTAGCTGCCTGGAATAAGTTCTTAAAATCACTAACAGTCGAGGCAGTATCAAGAAAGTGACGAATCCGAATCCATTTCTCGATAGTTAAATCAAAGGGGTCCTCTTCTTTCTTATACCTGCCTCGCATCTCGGAGATGGTCATTAACTGAGCCATATTTGCCCCTTTTTGATAAGCTCTTTTTGTAGCCACTTCTCTTTTACCCTCAGTCTTATTAGCTAGGCATTTGGTGGCGCTGCACGAGCTCTGTTACTACTTCTTTCGGGTTTTTGTCAGCGTTAGGAGCCAACACACTTCTTAGAATGGCAAAAGGTCAGTAAGAAAGCAAGGTGGAGTTAGGCGTAATTCCTTTGACGAGTTCGGATGATGAGGCCTGAGGTCGGCTTGAGTCGTTAATTTGTTTGATACGTCCTCCATTTAAAACCGCTCATTGAATTGCTCCTTATTTCTTCAGAAAGAAGAAAGGGTTAGGCGCAACAGTAGCTAACCCCTTGATTCTATTGGCGTCCCCAACCGGATTTGAACCGGTGTTGTCGGCGTGAAAGGCCGATGTCCTGGACCTGGCTAGACGATGGGGACCTCAGTGGGCCGTGCGTGAATCGAACACGCGACCAACGGATTAAAAGTCCGCTGCTCTACCGGACTGAGCTAACGGCCCATATATAATGTGGCTCATTTCGTTTAGTAACACTATTGGCAGGCTGTGTCAAAAAAATTATACAGGGAGGTTCACGGGAAACACAAGTACAACTTACAACTCACAACGGACCACGGCCAGCTTGGCCTTATTTAAACCTCTCGAGGATTGCCCTTGCGTGAAGAGGAAGATCTTCTGCCTCTGCTAGGTTAACCACCGTATCCTTTAACAGTGAAAGTCCATCCTTGCTTAGATATTGAAAGGTTGGCTTCTTTAAGAAGTCGTCAATGGACAAACCAGAAAACATCCGTGCAGCCTGACCTGTGGGTAGCACATGATTTGTCCCTGAGGCATAATCACCTACGGGTATTGGTGAAAATGGTCCCATAAATATGGAGCCTGCATTCTTGATTTTCTTGAGGGTAATAAAAGGGTCTTCAGTCATTATCTCCAGGTGTTCTGGTGCATACTCATTAACAAAATCAATGGCCTGGTCCATATCCCTTGCAATCAGGATACAGGAATACCTGCTGAGGGAGGAGGTGACGATTTCCCTCCGGGGAAGTTGTGGGATTGCATTGTTTATATTGTCAGAGACCCGCAACGCGAGTTCACCTGAAGGTGTCACGAGGACAGCTGCTGCATCCGGATCATGCTCTGCCTGGGATAATAGATCTATTGTAATCAGATCTGCATTTCCCGTTTTATCGGCAAGGATCAATGCCTCACTCGGCCCGGCAGGGCAGTCTATATCTACCTCTCCAAAGACGATAATCTTTGCGGCAGTAACGTATTTGTTTCCAGGCCCAACTATTTTATCTACCTTGGGAATAATCTTGGTGCCATAGGCCATCGAGGCAATTCCCCATGGTCCCCCGACTTTAAAGATCTTTGTCGAGCCAGCCACATCTGCAGCCACAAGGGTGGAAGGATTTATAATCATGCCTTCATCTGGAGGTATACAGGCGATAATTTCCTTCACTCCGGCTACCTTGGCGGGCAAGATTGTCATCAAGGCAGAACTTGGGTAGGCTGCCCTTCTGCCAGGTATGTATGCACCAACTCTTTCTAAGGGTGTGGTCATTCGACCTGCCAATATGCCATCAGCAATCTCAATTACCCACATGTCTCGCTCTATCTGTGCCCGATGAAACTTAACTATATTTTCTGAGGCGAATTTGAGGGCATCAATTACCTTTGAATCAACATTTCTGTAAGCATCCTCTACCTCATCCTTGCTGACCTCCAGATCCTCGAGGGCTAGGTTGGCTTTGTATTTTTTGTAGTGATCCAGGGCGACCTGATCACCATTATCCCTGACATCCAGCACGATCCCCCGTACCTCTTCATAGATTGAGGTGATGTCTTCACTGGATCGTTTCATGATGCTTCGATATTGTTCGGGCCTTAGGTTATCTATCCTCTCTGGTTTTAATGTCATTTTTCATTCTCCTGATATTTTTAATTTAACTTTTTAGTCTGCCCCAGGCTGTTTGGGACTTGGGTAGGCCACAAGGCGTTGTCTCTTACCTCAATGTTATATTATACTCCAAAATATTCTCCTCAAACACCATAGTTTTCGGCATTAAACTAACCTGTTGAATTTAGATCAATTCTTATTTCAGATAGTAGGAAAATTTCTTTTGGTACATATAGGTTAGAGGATTATAATATACAAGAGTAGAGGGTCGGTTTTTATTTTTATAGCTTTTCTGTAGAATACCTTTGTAACAATAATCTATCCGCTCATGTTGGCCGTCCGCTTTCAAGAGCAAGACAAAATAACCTTTTTGTAAGATGCGTCTGAACAATGCTGAGTAGTGAGACCATAAAAAATATTCCTCAAGACCCAGGGGTCTACCTCTTTAAGGATAGGTCTGGGAAAATAATCTATATTGGCAAGGCCAAAAATTTGAACAAACGTATCAATTCTTACTTCACTAAGGCCAGGGATCAGGCCTATAAATTGTCTTTCATTCTGATGAATGCCCATACAATAGAGCATATCATAACGAGTACCGAAAAGGAGGCCTTGATACTCGAGGGAAATCTCATAAAGAAATATCGGCCCCGGTATAATGTAATTTTAAAGGATGATGCTAATTATCCCCTCCTTAAGCTGGATATCAATAATAGGTATCCTCGCTTGCGTGTTGTGAGAAGGATAAAAAATGACGGGGCTCTGTATTTCGGCCCTTTCACATCCGCTTCAGCGGTACGTTCTACTCTCCGCTTGATAGGCCCTATTTTTCCCTTAAGGAAATGTAAGACAAGGGAAGCCCCCAAGAGATCAAGGCCCTGTCTCAATTATCAATTGGGCAGGTGTTTAGCACCATGTTGCTTGGAGGTAAGCCCAGATGATTACCAGGAGATAGTGGAGCAGGTCAAGTTATTTTTAGAGGGGCGGAACAGGGAATTATTATCACGGTTAAGGGAGGTGATGCAGAAGGTCTCAAGGGAGCTTAATTTTGAAAAGGCTGCCAGGTTGAGGGATCAGATAAGGGCCGTAGAGAAAACGGTAGAACGCCAGACAGTGGCTTCCACTGGAATGAGGGATCAAGATATCATCGGACTATCTCGCTGTGGTAAAGAGGCAGTGGTTGTGATTCTCTTCGTGCGCAGCGGCTACATGGTTGGCAGCAGAAACTATTCCATACATTGTGAATGGGAAAACTCAAGCCAGGCACTCGAGGCCTTCGTAAAGCAGTACTACAGGGATAAGGGATTTGTACCCCCTGATATAATCCTATCGGATGCGATAGAGGATGGACAGTTGATTTCTGAGTGGCTCACGGGGATGGCTGGGAGAAGGGTATCCATCTCAGTTCCGTGCAGGGGAGATAAGAAAAAGCTTATCAGTATGGCTGTGCTAAATGCCGAGAATATTCTCTCAGAACGACAAAAAGGCAGCCAGTCTGCCATCCTTGAGGAGGCAGGATCAATATTACATTTAGGAAGGAGACCGGGACGCATGGAGGGAGTAGATATATCAAATCTGAAAGGTGATCTTGCTGTAGCGTCTTTAGTTACCTTTGTTGAGGGTTTACCGCAAAGATCTGATTATCGAAACTACAGGATAAAAGAAGTAAGCGGGATAGACGATTATGCCATGATTGCAGAGGTGATGAGAAGAAGACTAAAAAAGGGCAAACCGCCGGACCTTTTTGTTATAGATGGGGGAAAGGGTCATCTGTGTGCAGCCCTGAAGACTATAAATGGCCTTGGCCTTGAACGACCACCTGCTGTTATATCTATAGCAAAGGCTGATCAAGGAAAACCAGGGGCTATAGATAGGATATATCTTCCGAACAGGAAAAACCCCCTTATCCTCTCTCGTAGTCATCCAGTCCTTTCTCTGCTTATGCGGCTGAGGGACGAGACGCACAGGAGGGCAGTCAGTTATTACCGGAAAAGGAGAGGGAAAAGGCTAACGGGATCTGAGCTCGACGGGATTCCTGGCGTGGGACCAAAAAGAAAAATGGAATTGCTAAGATATTTTGGAGATCTTAAATCATTAGCCAGGGCAGAGATTGATGAACTCAAGGCAGTCCCGGGAATCAACCAGTCAGTAGCCAGGAATATCTTCGATTACTTTCATAAGAAACCTTCCAAGAGCAGTTAGCCCCTTTTGAGTGATCCACAGCTGTAACCCTATAAAGATTCAAGTATCAAGAAAGTACCTTTTTCTCCTAAAAAGATCTTGACATCTTTCAGGAAAAGAGTGAAACGGATCGACGGTTGACCCTTTATGATAGGGCAAAACGAGTTGAGATATGTATAGGGGAGAGGTCGATGAAGGCGAAATGGTGATTGCTAGAGAAGGGTCAATGTTTCATCTGACATCTTGGAGAAAGAGAGGGTAGGATAATGCCACAAGAGGAGGGAAGCAAAGGTCGAAGGGCCACAATGGAAACCCAGGATACAGAGATAATGGAAAAACTCAAGGGGTTTAAAAACAAGTTTTTGATAATGAGCGGAAAGGGCGGTGTTGGTAAAAGCACTATCGCTGCCTATCTTGCGGTTGGTCTTGCCAAAAGGGATTACCAGGTTGGCTTAATGGATGTAGACTTGCACGGCCCAAGTATTCCAAGGCTTCTTGGCTTAAGGGGCAATATAGAATCATCGGGTGAAAGCGGAAAAGGGATTCCCCTCAAGTTTCTGCCAAATATGGAGGTCATGTCAATAGAGCCCCTCCTCGCAGACAAGGATAGAGCAACTATCTGGAGGGGCCCCTTAAAAATAGGGGTTATTAGACAGTTTATCTCTGACATTGCGTGGAGTAATTCGGACTATCTCATAATTGACTGTCCTCCTGGCACAGGGGATGAACCTTTAACCATAGCCCAGCTAATCCCTGACACCAAGGCGATTATCGTAACCACGCCCCAGGAGATCTCCCTGGCTGATGTTAGAAAATCGATCAATTTTTGCCGTCAGGTCAATATGGAGGTCCTCGGTTTGATTGAAAATATGAGTGGCTTACGGTGTCCTTATTGCGGGAAGACTATTGATCTCTTTAAGACAGATGGTGGGGCTGTGACTGCCAAAAGGGCTGGTCTCAGCTTACTGGGGAGCCTCCCCTTGGAGCCAGATATAGTCCTTGAGGGTGATAAGGGTAGTATAGCGTGGATGGATAACAATGATCTCCCCTATACAAGGAGCTTTAATAAGATTGTAGATACGGTCGCTGACCTCACAAAGTAAACCCGTAAGGACCATCTTTTCTTAAGGCTGGGACAATTTTCCTCAGGGGCCAGACTTACTCAATCGTTCCCTGGCAGTTTTCTGAGGTAAAAGTTTTTTCCCTGATACTCCAGTTCTATTAAGGAGCCCCTTCTTATCAGAGTTGTTATTAGGCTCCAATCCGCACCCGCCTTTTTCAGATATTCCCTCACAGCCTCTTCTCTCATGGGATGGACCGAGGTAATGGCGAGTAAGTCCTCTTCAATGTTGCCGCTGAAACCAAACTCATTTCCCCCGGGCCCGATTAGATATTCTATATTGGATAGATTCTCTTTAAAGAGCTGGTAGGCCATATTAAGAACCTCACTGCTGGCAGGCAGTATCTCTTTCACTGCTGTTGGTCTGGTAGGGATTGAGATATAGGACCTTGCCGGTTTTAGCAATGGCAAGAACTTGGCTATGTTCTCGATCTCCTGATAGCTCTCATTCATTCCCTTGATGAGCATGGTCTCTGTAATTATCTCGCCCGTAAATCCCTGTGCAAATTCGAGCATCCCCTTTAAGATTGTCTTAAGATCCAGTGAGTTGTGTGGCCTATTGGTTCTTAACCAGGTTTGCCTGCTTATGGCATCAATTTTTAATGAAACCAGATCTACCTTTTCTAGATCTTCTCTCACATCTTTACGATTGAGAAGGGATCCATTGGTAATTACGGCAATTTTTATGTCTAGTGGCCTCAGGAGATCAATATACTTACCGAGGTTGATATCCAGGGTCGGCTCGCCGTCCGGGACAAAGGACAAATAATCTATTTTTGTCTCCCTTTTTCCCAGCTGATTAACCTTTGCCTTCACTTCTCCTATGAGATCATCTATCCCATAAAATGCCTGTCGTTGACTGCACACCTTTAGTGTCTTTCCGATTTGACAATAGACGCATGAGTACGTACAAGCCTTGGGAGGGATATTATTGATCCCCAGGCTATGACCCAATCGCCTTGATGGAACTGGTCCGAAGGCCCTCATGAACTACCCCTTAAAACTCCAGTTTATATGTAGTTGTTACATACCAGGGGAAAATCAATCAGTCAATGTCTACGATAGGTTATTGGTTGATGAGAGCTCTCTTTTTACTTGATTCATGACTGCTGCCTGATAAACTAATTGAGCATCCTGGGGCGGAGCCCCTAAGTTCGGTGGATTAATGAGGGCATTCATATGAAGGCCTTGTGTCTTTTTTCTGGTGGTCTTGATAGCATCTTGGCCGTTAAACTTGTTCAGGAGCAGGGGACTGATGTGATTGGCATCTCTTTTGAGTCCCCCTTTTTCTCCTCCCAGAAGGCTATCCGATCTGCTCAATATATTGGACTTCCCCTTAAGATTGTCGATATCACGGATAGTATCTTCAGGATAGTGCTAAGCCCAAGACATGGTTATGGAAAAGGTTTAAACCCATGTATCGACTGCCATGCACTTATGTTCAAAATAGCAGGTGGGATGCTGCAAAAGGAAGGAGCAGATTTTCTCATAAGTGGAGAGGTATTGGGCCAGCGTCCCATGTCGCAGAATCTAAGATCCCTTTCCATTGTTTCTCATGATTCAGGTTTTGGAGATCTTATCCTCAGACCTCTTTCAGCAAAAAGACTACCAGAAAGTCTTCCCGAAAGAGAGGGCTGGGTGATGAAAGAACGGTTATTAGGGCTTTCAGGACGTTCCCGTCACCCACAGATGGAACTGGTCAAGAAATTTGGGATAAAAGAGTATCCGGCCCCTGCAGGAGGATGCCTGCTGACAGAGAAGGTATTTTCCCGCCGCTTAAGGGATTTGATATCCGTTACCCGGAAATTTTCAAGACGAGATGTAGAGCTTCTTAAATGGGGAAGGCATTTCAGGATTTGCGAAAGGGCCAAGATTGTGGTGGGACGAAATCAAAAAGAAAATGAAATGATTACCTCCTTGAGAAGGGAAGGGGATATGCTTTTAACGGTTGAATCATTTCCCGGCCCCACTGTTCTGGCAACAGGAGAACTATCTCCCGAGGAGACACAGTTGGCCGCCTCTATAACTGTGTCTTACAGTGATGCCACCAGTGACTGGCCAGTTGCTGTGCAGGTAACAAGGGATTCCAAACAACTGATACTTTTTGCCCGAGGAAAGGAAAAGAGCAGTTTTCATCACTTCATGATATGAGGGAGATCTCAACGCTATCTCCTTAACAACTTTTGGAGAAATGATTTTTTACGAATCTCCTCTACCTTCTTATTTTTCTCTGCAATCTCTCTTTCTCTTTTTTCTATAGAAATCGTGGTCTTATCTATGAGTTCCTTGATCTTCCTTTGCTCATTAGAGAGATTTAGAAATTGGATTTTATCCTTGCTGCTCAGCTCTTTGTTCTGAAAGGGACTGATGGCTCCCCTGATTTCCTCATATTCGTGTCTTTGCCTCCTAAGTGCGCCCTTTTGGCTTTCTATGTAGGCAAGGTCATTTCTTATACTGGCAAGCAAGACATCTTCGGATTCCATAGTAAGAAAAAGATAAACAAAGGAGAAAATAGCGACCACTATTGTTGCGAGAATAATCCTTCCCGTTGTTGAAACAAAGGGGGAAAGACCTGGAAGGAATGATTTTATCCTCGCTCCATAGTCGGCAATTCTATCAGTAAAACTGTATGCGGAGACCCTCCCATTAAGGATGTCTAGGGTATCCTTTACGATACCTCTTAACTCGATTGCCCTGGTGTTTAATTCATTACCCAGATCCCCTGATCGGCATTTAGCCTCCATATCAGCATTATCTCCTTTAAGTGTCTTAGCTATATCTCTAATCCTGGATAATGAGTGCTCTGGTTCCAGGGTTTCAGGAAACTTCCCCGGAAACTTTTTCTTGAGGGAGGTGATATGGGTCTCTAGTCTTTGGAGATTGGCTTCTATGTCCCTTGAAAATCTCTTAAGTATTCCTCCCTCACATACAAATTCAGTGGCTCCGGTTAACATAATAGCAATATCCTGGATAGCCTTAAGTTCCTTTTCAATATCATGTGGGTCAATATCGGGCATGGTTTCCCTTTCTTGAATTCAATCAAAAAGGAGATCTGCATTAATGACCATCCCATCAGGGATAGAAACCTTCTTTGAGGAATGACTGATGATATTCACATCCCCTTTCATGACAATCCCCTTACCAAAGTATATATTACCCTCAATTCTAAGTGACTCACAATCAATCAGTGAGGGGATATTATGGGCAAACCTTTGCTTGAGCTGGTTAATCCTCTTATAGTACCTGTCATCCAGATGGATGTTTATGGTCCCAAATCTTCTATCTGGATTTTGGATAACCCTGCTGTCTTCAGTCACTACATAGCAGTCAGACCGGAGGGCAAGGAGGTCCTGACACTTTTTGACAGGGACAAATCTTGTCCTTGGCACTCTTACAGCTGTGGCCCTTTCAAAAAGGGAGATAGCCGATGCCATAGCTGTCTCAATCTGGTAAACCTCCGTCGAAGAGTCATCCTCTGGATCAATTCTCTTGGGGTTAACAATCATGGGAAGCCTAAGGAGGTTCGCAGCTTCTTTGAGTTTTTCTTTCAAGAATGGAAGATTAACCCATATGTTGTTGGTATTAAAGTATCTGTACAGGGTTGTATCCTGAAACTCTTCTATTTCTTCCTCTGGACACTGGGCTATCTCTCTGAGGGTGAGACCGCCGTGCTTCAACCGAGCCAGGTGCCCACCCTTGATGTCTCTTTCTGCTCTATCTGCTACCTCCATCATAAAGGGAAGATTGTGGGAGGCAAAGTAACCAAGCAATGCCTCATCCATGATGGCCCCAAGATTATCGGAGTTGGATATAAATGCATATTTATAGGCCTTACTAATCATCTTATCTAGTATACCAGAGGTTATCAAGGCAAAATAGATATCTCCATGACCAGGAGGATTCCACTCACAATCTGGGTCTGTGGGCCAACTCCCGGGACTTAGATTCTCTTTTACAACCTTTGGAAATTTGTGCTGTAAAAAGGATAGGGGGATATCACAGGCCAGATTGGGATATCTACCTAGAAATCTTCTACTCTCCTCATCTGTTTTAAAGCTGTTCATGAATACAAGGGGGATCTTTGTTCCATATTGCTCCCTATGGATCAGGATCTGTTTCGCAATAATATCAAGAAAATTTAGCCCATCCCTTACCTCAATGAGGGATTTGGCCTTTGATAGGCCCATACTGGTTCCCAGGCCGCCATTCAACTTAATTATCACCGTTTCTTTGACTGCCCGGCATCCTTCTTGAGTGAACCTATCGAGCATTTCCATATCGACCATTTCACCTTTTGTAATCGGAACAAGATCCTTCCTTGACAGTAATCCCCTTTCTCCTCTTACGAGTTTGTCATAGTAAAATCTAAAGGCATCAATAATAAGAGGAGGAATTCCCTCGTCTTTCATCTTTTTTGCAAATGGGCGAAATCTTTCCCTTAGTCCTGACCCTTGTAGCTTACCCTGCATATATCCTTCTTGCCAATCATGTTTCCCCTGAAGGTATAGCAAATGATGTGAGAGATCAACAATATATTGTTTTAGCCATTACACCTTATGTTCCACATCAAGGGGGAAGAAACATTTCCCTTGTTATTGTGGTCCAGGAGGTATAATTGCTTTGACAACTATTTATCGTTTATATATGTTTGACGACTAAGTAACCCGGTAGGGTTGCTATAGCTGGTGAGACAGGAAAGAGCTCAATAAATAGACTATGAGAGAGGAATCTACATTCTTAGGTCAGTTTGCCCCCTATTTTAACCGAATAAACGAGGAACTTGATAAGGTACTTAACTCTGAGGTGTCTTTGATAGAAGAGGTAGGAAGTTATAGCCTGCTCGGAGGAGGCAAGAGGCTGAGACCGCTATTCTTTATTCTGTCTTGTCAACTCTGCAATTACCACGACAGTGATATGTATCACCTTTCTACCGTTTTTGAGTGTATTCATGCAGCAAGCCTTTTACATGATGATGTCCTTGATAATGCCTCCGTTAGAAGGGGAAGATCATCAGCCAATAAGGTTTGGGGAAGCTCTGCAGCAGTCTTAATGGGTGATTTTCTCTTTTGCAAGTCTTCCAGGATGGCAGTTGAGAAGAGGCACATTGGATTCTTAAAGGTTCTTGCAGATACTGCTATTAGGATGACAGAGGGCCAGATATTGGAGCTTGATAACACCCATAACTGGCATATAACAAGAGAGCAATATACGGGCATTATTACCTCCAAGACAGCTGCCCTTATATCGGCTGCCTGTGCAAGTGGCGGCATAGTAGCCGGGGAAAGGCAAGCCAAGATCAAATCTTTAAGGAATTTTGGCCTCAATATGGGTATCGCATTTCAAATCATGGATGATGTCCTTGATTATACCTGTACTGGAGAGAGATCTGATAAACAGATATGTAATGACCTGAGAGAGGGAAAGATTACCCTTCCACTGATATATACCCTCACCTGTCTGGACAAGAGGGAAAGAGATAGGCTGGAGCATTTGTTCAAAGGGAAAAAGGCATCAGAGAAAGATTATGTGAGGACAACGGAGCTTGTGCAGGATAATGGCGCTATTGATAAATGTCGTAGAGATGCGCAAGATTACGTGGACCTTGCTGAAACCTACCTCAGTCTCTTTCCGGACTCACCAACAAAGGAATCCCTCTTAAGATTAAATCAATTTATTGTCGATAGAAGTTATTAGCACTTAATCATACCCCTGTTTTTTCCATACTAGACAAGATGAAATCGGGTGGCATGACTGATCAGAGAAGGGAGGCCTTTCACTTTATCATACTTCTGGGGGTCGTTAGTCTATTCGGAGACATAACCTATGAGGGCGCGAGAGGTGTTAGTGGTCCCTATCTAAAACTTTTGGGTGCAAGTGCCGTTACTATTGGCCTGGTAGCAGGGCTGAGTGAATTTGTCGGATATGGGTTGAGGCTTATCTCCGGCTATCTTGCAGACAGGACAGAGGGGTACTGGACCCTCACTATCATTGGTTATGGATTAATTCTCTCTATCCCTGTCCTGGCATTTGTTGGAGACTGGCAGCTTGCTGCCGTGTTTATAATTCTGGAGAGGCTGGGAAAGGCGATCAGGTCTCCAGCCAGGGATGCCATATTATCTCATGCGACAAAGTCGGTAGGAAGGGGACTGGGATTTGGTATACACGAGGCCTTGGATCAGGTTGGTGCCGTAATTGGCCCCTTGATCTTTTCCGGTATACTTCTCTTGGGGGGGAGTTATAGGGATGGATTTAGAATTTTGTGGTTACCGGCTTTTCTGGCATTGGCCGCTCTTCTGGTGGCGAGGAGGAAGGAACCAATGCCAACAAGATTTGAGATTCAAGGCAAAACAGATGAAGATAAGCTGCCCAGGACTTTCTGGCTCTATTCTTTCTTTATTCTCCTGAGTGTAGCCGGTTTTCCCAGTTTCCTGCTCATATCCTATCATTTCAAGGCTCGGGCTGTTGTTTCTGACATCCAGATTCCCATCTTTTACGCTGTTGCCATGGGCGTAGATGCCCTGGTAGCACCCGTTATTGGTAAGATATACGACAGGGTAGGATTACAATCGCTGATAACAATCCCCGTGTTCACGATCTTTATCCCTATCTTTTGTTTTTCTCAGATTTATATCTACGGACTGGTCGGAATTGTAGCGTGGGGAGTGGCAGTCGGGATTCATGAAACCATCATGAGGGCAGCTATAGCTGATCTGACACCTATGAAGAGGAGAGGTACTGCCTATGGCATATTTAATTTGACATATGGAATAGCCTGGTTTCTTGGAGCCCCAATCATGGGACTGTTGTATGATTTTTCTATCTCCTATTTAATTGGCTTTGTTGCCCTGCTTGAATTTGCCTCGATACTGGTACTCCTTTCTATTAAAGCACCAATAATAGTGCCCGGGAGGCACAAGGGGAAACTTTGAGAACCTCAGTAGGATCATAGACTCTGGACAGATATCTTTCCAGAGGGAATAGAATCATCCGGTATAATATCTTCTACCAGGGCGCCTGTTATAGCCTCTATATGTCTGATCCCACTCTTTTTATGACCCACGACTAAGGGTATCTCCTCATGAGGGGCACGTAGTATAATATTTTTCCCCTTTCCTATGGTGGGGAGGCATGGTCTTAATTTTTCAAGGTGAATAGCAGATCGAACCAGAAATCCCAGGGATGGGTGCCATGGCCCGGCAATGATCTCCCCTCTTTTGAGGAGAGATGGCGAGGACATGAGCCCAATTCTGATAACAGGGATCCCGGAATTTTCCAATCTGATGCAGGCCTCTTTACAGAGGTTAACCATATCGTTAAGTCCCATTGGGGTATATTTTCCTTGTTTATACCATTGTGCGAGCCCTGTACCCCTTATCACGAGTGTTGGATAGAGTCTGGCCATATCAGGCTCAAGGCCAACGACATCGTCGATGGTTTCCATGAATACCTCTTTAGAGTCCCCTGGTAGACCAGGCATAAGTTGTATGCCAACGTTGAATCCCCCTTTTTTGAGGAGCTTGACTGCATTAATAGTGTCATGTGACATATGTCCCCGATTGGAAAGGAGCAGGACCTTGTTGTTCATGGATTGTACTCCAAGCTCCACAGTGGATACGCCAAAGGAGTCAAGGATATCGAGCTTATCTTCACTGAGGGAGTCTGGTCTTGTAGACACACGGATCGATTGTATGATACCTTTCTCCATGTAAGGCCTGACAGCACCCAGCATTTTCTTCATGGAAGTAGTCGGCAGAGACGTAAAGGTGCCACCGTAAAAGGCTACCTGTTTTGGCCTCTGGTTAAGAAAGTGTTTTGATTTTATGGCCAGATCGATTGTATTTCTTATTTGATCTGGTGCAGCAACATTCTCTGAAAGGTTGGTTATGGTTTCTTGCTGGCAAAATATACATCTATGCGGGCATCCCTGGTGCGGAATAAATATGGGTATGATAAAATACCTTTTTACTTTTTTAGACAAGCCAAGGCCTCCTTTGCTGCGTTCTGTTCAGCCTCCTTTTTGCTCTTTCCTTCCCCTTTTCCCCTTAGATTTCCTTTAAGGTATACTGCCACATAGAAGGTCTTATTGTGATCTGGCCCCGTTTCTTTTTCGAGCCTGTATTCCGGAGTTGACTGGAGGGCCTCTTGGGAGTATTCCTGTAAATCTGTTTTAAAATCACTAATCGGTTTACCAAAGCTGATGCTATTCAATAAGGGGCTAAAGAGTCTTGCTATTACCCTGAGCGCACTGGTAAAATCTCCATCAAGATAAATTGCTCCGATAAGAGCCTCAAGGGTATCAGATAGGATAGAGAATTTTTTCCTGCCATTTGTTCGCTCTTCTCCCTTTCCCAGGAGGAGGTAATCTCCTAATTCTAACTCACGCGCAATACAGGAGAGACCATTTTCACTTACCAGTGAGGCCCTATATTTGGATAAATCCCCTTCTTTCATTTCAGGAAATGATTCCATAAGCAGATTGCTAATAGCAAGGTTAATAACCGCATCACCAAGAAACTCCAATCTTTGATTGTCAGATACTTCTGGATCATCCTTCTCGTAAACGTATGAAGGGTGCCTGAGGGCCTGATGCAGTAATTCCTGGTTTTTGAAGGAATAATCAAGTACTGTAGCTAAGTCGTCAGGGCTTTTTGGCAATGTTCGTTTATTCATCATTACGGCATACTAAACTCAAGATCCTTTAAAGTCAAGACAATCAACAAGTTAGACATCAAAAGAAAATTTTTCTTAACAGTTGTCAGCAGAGGCCTGCAAAGAGTGTCTCTGTGTCTGCTGGAGGTATTCGCTTCCCCGCTATCATGGGTGGAAAATAGAGAGCAAATGAGGGATGTGCTCATCTTGAAACCCATGGGGAAATGTAATTAAAAGTATTTGACCTTTCATGGTCGTTTGATATAAAAAAATTTGTCTCGATTAAATATAGCGCTCATGAGTTCAAAAAGAGATAAAAAGGTTATCCTTGATCAAGAGGATATAGAACAGGCCCTGAGAACAATTGCACGACAGATAACTTCTAAGCATAAGATTTTGAAAGATATCGTTTTAGTTGGCATCAGGACTGGGGGAGCTTTTTTAGCCTTTCGCCTACGCGACGAGATTTCCAAGAAAGATAGTGAGAAACAACCAACTGGGGTGCTTGATATTAATTTATATCGGGATGACTGGACGAGGATAGGTCCCAACCCAAAACTAGGGAGTACAGAGATCCCTTTCTCCATAGATGATAAAATAGTTATCTTGGTTGATGACGTCCTTTTTACAGGCAGGACAGTGAGGGCAGCTCTGGATGCATTGATAGATTTCGGTAGGCCAAAGAAGATCGAGCTGGCTGTGCTGGTAGACAGGGGAGAGGAACAAAGAGAACTACCTATTAAGGCTAACTATATAGGCAAGGAATGGCACACAGCAGCAAAGGATACAATTAATGTCTATTTTAAGGAACAGGGATTTCGTGACCGTGTTGTAGTGGAAGAGAAAAAGGGGAATTTATCATAAGGAGTACCTTATGTCTTTAACCATTTCTATTAATACCAGGGCTCGCTCGGAGATGATAGACATTACCCCCAAGGTAGAAGAGGAGTTAAACAGATCAGGACTGAAAGACGGGGTCTGCTTCCTCTTTGTGCCACATACTACCGCCGGGATAACGATAAATGAGAACGCTGACCCAAGTGTGGTAGCAGATATTCAGGCAATGTTTGATAAACTTGTTCCCTGGGAAGGCCCCTACGGGCATCTAGAGGGAAATTCCGCTGCCCACATTAAGAGTAGCCTGATAGGAAATTCATTAATCGTTTTGGTTGAATCCGGACATCTAAAGTTGGGTACGTGGCAGGGAATTTTCTTTTGTGAGTTTGATGGACCCCGATCGAGAAAGGTACACATAAAATTTCACTAAATAGTGTTAGGTTTTCCCTTGACACCTATAAATTGCTTTGTTACATAGCCTGCTGAAAAATCGAAGATACATGTAAGGCACCTACATACAAATAAAAAAGAGGCAGAACAATCTTAATTAAGGAGGATTCAGTATGTATAAGGTGGAAGTTGATGCGGAGAAATGTGTTGCTTGCGAGGAATGCGTTGAGGTTTGCCCATCAGACGTTTTTGAAATGAAAGAGGAAAAATCTGTGCCTGTAAATGCAGAGGAATGCCTCGGATGTGATAGTTGCGTGGAGGTGTGTGAATCTGAGGCCATTACGGTAACAGAGGTTGAGGATTAACCCTCTAGCGTCATATGTCTATCTATACGCGCATGGAGTAGTTTTCTCTTTGCCAAACCAGAATTAGTTTGATAGGTTATGCAGCAGGATTAAATTCTCAGTATTTAAAAAAAGCCGCTCTCTAGCAATCAGCTAAGAGCGGCTTTTTCTGACCTTTACCCTGTCAGGATAGCCCTTGCAAAGCATGGAGATGATAAGGGCATAAATAATACCCCTTTTGCTCACAGGGTCTATTTTTTCTTTTCATGGCAGTCGTTACATTTCTTTGTAGGACCGGTCTTTTTGGCTGCTTTTTCTAAGGCCTTGTGACAACCCATACAGTTCTTATGGTAGGCCAGCATTAATTTCTTTACCTTACCATTTGATTCTATAGCATCGTGACATGCCGAACATTTTTGGACAGGGTCTCCCTCCTTATAGATATTTTTTCCCTCTTTGTAGACATGATGGCACTCTGCGCAGGTAATCTTGTAGTCTACATTATGTTTTTTATGAGTAAACGGGACGGGCCCTTTTTTGTATGTTGTAAATGCATCTGACTTAATAGGGATCTCATCTGGGATATCTGTTGCTATGAGTATTCCAACACCGGTAAACACTGCTACAGAGAGGATAACTGCGCTTAATAACAAAATCCTTTTTTTCATTGGGTCTTATCCCTCCTTTCCTTTTTTGATCAATATAGATAACTTATAATGGATTTGCAAGATAAAATTGTTATTATGGACCTTCCTCACCCCCCGCCTTCCGGTAGCATATCAGCCCACACCGCAGACACCGGTCTGCCTCCCCTGATGCCATCTGCTGGCCCAGGCCACACTCAACCTCATTAAAATTCTCCCTTCTTTGACTAACCCCAAGCTCAGGCATTGTCACCCGTTCTGATAGGGGTACCG
>Ga0209979_1000137_pt1 | contig 123533 bp, 126 predicted proteins | sample AnhtaG_FD_183114 | JGI IMG/M metagenome (GOLD analysis project Ga0209979, IMG submission 183114) | Deep subsurface microbial communities from Anholt, Denmark to uncover new lineages of life (NeLLi) - Anholt_01485 metaG (SPAdes) (version 2) | ecosystem: Environmental > Aquatic > Marine >...
AAAGGGGGATGTGTCCAAGTATTGAGTTAGGTCTACTTTTCCCCGAAATAGGTATCAAGGAAGCTCCAAAATTTTTTGATCCTTCTGGAAAAGTAGATATCTGCATAAAATCACAAAATCTTTCTGCTTTGTTTAATTCCCTGGTGATATGTAATTATATGGTTGATGGAGGGGGAATGAGTTTAACCGAGATTCTTGAATGTTTTAGAGCTGTAACTGGCTGGGATTGGCCAATAAATAAGCTGATGGAGGCAGGAGAACGAGTCTATAATCTTCAAAGAATGATAAACATAAAAGATGCCAAGGGGAAAGAAGAAGACAAGTTACCGCCAAGGTTCTTTATCCTCGCTAAAACTGGATTTAGAAAAGGAATAGTCCCCCCTCTGGATGGGATGCTCAAAGAGTATTATATTAGACGAGGCTGGGATGAGGAAGGCAGGCCTACTCAAGAGACTTTGGAAAGACTGGGGCTTCTTTATTAACTTACGTAAAAAATTACAAAAAACAAGGTGATAGGAGAAGACAATGGACTCAGAAACGTTCGAGTTTGTAGCTCCCCGGTTAATTTTTGGGAATGGATGTATAAAAGATGCGGGAGCGGTAGCGAAGGAACTTGGAGCCACTAAAGTATTTATAGTTACTGATAAGGGCATTGTTAAAGCAGGCTTGTTGGATAAATTAAAAAAGCCCTTAGAGGATTCCGGTTTAAATTATGAAATTTGGGATAAGGTTTCGCCTAATCCCAGGGATAATGAAATTGAGAAAATAGCAAAGGCTTATAAAGAAGCTGAGGCTAATTTGTTAATGGGAATAGGTGGTGGTAGTGCAATGGATGCAGCTAAGGCAGCGGGTATATTAGTTACTAATAAAGAACCTATTAACCAATACGAGGGGTGCAATAAATTTAAAAACCCTATTCCTCCCCTAATTGCAATTCCCACCACTTCAGGCACAGGAAGTGAGGCTTCTATGTGGTGTGTAATTACTGATACCAGGAGAAATGCCAAAATGTCACTTGGAGGCCCTGGTATGCTACCTAAAGTAGCTTTGGTAGATCCAGCTCTTACTAAAGGCTTACCTCCCGATTTAACCGCAGGTACAGGGATGGATGCTCTATCTCATGCAGTGGAATCTTACCTTTCCACAGGGTCTATTCCTCCTTCTGATGCATTAGCTCTGCATAGCATAAGATTAATAGTAGAAAATTTACCTCTTGCCGTAGCCAATGGAGAAAATATGGAGGCAAAGACTAACATGGCACTGGCAAGCTTTGAGGCAAACCTTGCAGCCAGCAATACCGGTTGCGGTGCTGTTCATTCTTTAGGTCATCAGCTAACCACTGATTTTGGTGTCCATCATGGGATCAGTATGGGAATAATGATGCCTTATGTGATGCAATTTAATATGATAGGCTGTATGGCTCGCATGAGAGATATTGCTGAGGCAATGGGGGAGGATACCAGTGTGATGAGCGATAGGGAGGCTGCCCTGCGAGCAGCAGTTGGTGTGTATGAGCTTCAGAAAGATATGGGACTTGTCACCGGCTTGAAGGAAGTAGGGGTAAAGGGGAATGATATTGCCGGAATTTCAGAAAAAGCGTTCTTGGATGTGGATATGAGTACTAATCCCCGGAGAGCTACTGTAGAGGATATAAAAATGATCTATGAAATGGCTCTGGAAGAAAATATAATGAAATAACAAATTCTCAAAGGAGGTAGTAAATGGTAGACCTAAAACAAATTGCTGAAGATCTAATTCAGGGAAAAGCACCCCAGGTGAAAGAGCTCGTGCAAAAGGCAGTAGATGAAGGAGAAGATGTCCAAAAGATTTTGAACGAGAGCCTTTTAGCAGGAATGAGTGTGGTAGGAGATAGATTCAAGAAGAATGAGTTCTATATACCAGAGGTACTAATTGCAGCAAGAGCTATGAAAGAGGGGATGCAGATTTTAAGACCTCTTCTTGCCGAGAAAAACATTAAGGGTGCAGGAACAGTTGTTCTTGGAACAGTAAGGGGAGACCTTCATGATATAGGGAAAAACCTTGTGGGAATGATGCTGGAAGGAGCTGGATTTGAAGTGGTGGATCTGGGGGTTGATGTTGCACCTGAGAAATTCATCCAGGTAGCAGAGGAAAGAAATGTAGACATTGCAGGGTTATCTGCCCTTTTAACTACTACTATGCCGGCAATGAAAGATGTAATCTCTTCTCTCAATAAGTCGAATCTTAGAGGCAAGGTAAAGGTTATGATAGGTGGGGCACCCGTAACTCAGGATTATGCCGATGAGATAGAGGCAGATGGCTATGCCCCTGATGCGGCATCTGCTGTAGATAAGGCAAAGGAGCTTTTACCAACTTAAGATATTTAAATCTTTCGGGGTATGTACTTGACACCCCCTGCACCATAGATTGTGGTTCATGGGCTTGTAGATCTCCCACGGATGTCATGACCAAGCACCGGGCCGATGGCCACCGCTTGCCAGGTTTTTCTCCACCCATGTAAATCTCGTCTACTTGAACGGTGCCCGAGAGGCGTATCACAGGTAGTAAGAACGCGACCGACCTCGCCTAAGACGGCGTAAAAGCCTACGTTTCACTTTGTTCAAATCCGCCTTCGGCGAACTTCTTTTACACCGGAAACGCTAGATGAAATTGGCCTTTTGGGGACCATCATCTGTGACGGTTGAAAGTTGAGTTGAAGTATAAGATCCTGAATAAGATGCTAGGCGTTATCCAACAGTACTCTTCTTGACCTAGATCTCAAAGATATTTTTTTAGCTTTGCCAGTTTCATGTAGGATTCGGGCTTGGGCCCATATGTATTTTTCTTTGGGATGTACAACATTGTAAATGTTGAATGGCCAGAGCATGAGACTACCCCCTTTTATACCTGTAAGCCTTTATTGCAGTTTTCCTACTAATGTTTAAGTTTTTGGCTATTTGCTCACAGGTCATTCCTAAGAAGCGCAGTTGGGTTGCTTTTTGGGATAGTTTTTGATATAGATAGGGTTGGCAGGGAGGACCTTGATATGGGCGGTTATTTCGGCGGCGGTTCGAATTGGTTTAGAGCCGCGTCCGCCGAACAGTTCTTCTTGTTATCCCTCGTAGCAAGGTTGGAGCTTCTGGCACTACCATTGGGAAAAGTTGACAACTGCTTGACAAATGTCAACTATATTGTTATAATGTTGACATCATTGAAGGACACATATGGTTACGATAGGCAGGTATATTCAGCAAAAAGGCAATTTCAAAGCCTTTATCCCCGGGCCATTCCCACCCAAAGGACTGTTTTTCAATAACCCACAGACAATAAGACTTCTTTCCGAGGCCAGTCTATTATTAGGAAGATTGGATGGCATAGCCAAACTTCTGCCTGATATTGATTTCTTCATATTTATGTATATTAAGAAAGAGTCCGCCTATTCGAGCCAAATAGAAGGCACCAAGGCAACACTTACCGATGCTTTGTTAGCAGAAGTTGAGAAGACAGCGGAATTACCAGATGATGTTGATGATATTTTGCATTATATCAATGCAATACATGAAGGACTAGTACAATTGGAAAGGCTTTCCTTGTCTTTACGGATAATCAAGGAAATCCATCGGGTCTTACTTACTGAGGCAAGGAGTTCTACTTGCGCGTATCCCGGAGAGTTTAGGAAAAGTCAGAATTGGGTTATGGGCACAAGTCCCGCTGATGCACGCTTTGTACCTGCGCCACCGGAATATGTAACATCAGCAATGGGGGATTTGGAAGAATTCTTTTATTCCCACCAAGACATTCCTGTTTTGATCAAAGTGGCCCTAATTCACAGTCAATTTGAAACAATCCATCCTTTTGTAGATGGAAACGGCAGAGCAGGAAGGTTGCTTGTTACTTTCTATCTTTGCCAGCAGAAGGTATTGGAAAAACCTGTACTGTACCTCTCAGAATATCTTAGAAAGCACCGTGAAGTATATTTTGCGATGCTCGATGAATATAGAAAAGGGAATATTACAGAATGGCTTGAGTTCTTCTTGAAGGGCGTTGTAAACATCGCCAAGGAAGCAATTGACACTTTAGATCGAATCATTGATTTGCGCGAAAAGGATTTGCATAAAGTATCAACTTTAGGGAGGGCAAGTGAGAATGCTATTGTCCTATTGAAAAACCTCTATAAGCTGCCAATGGTAAATGTAAGAAAGATTCAGGAATTTACCAGTCTTTCACGTGAAGCGGCAAATAGATTGGCAAAAAGATTCGTTGAGCTCGGTCTTTTGCATCCCCGAGAAAAAGAGAAAAAATACGCTAGGATATTTGTTTACAAAGAGTATTTGGACCTGTTCGAAAAATGAAGAGCAATCATCAAGACTGGTCAAAAGTAGAATTGACTGAAGAGACCAGATCGTACAACGGTGGGTACATAGCTACGCTTCACTTCGTCCAAATTCTGCTTGGCACAACTTCACTTAACATCGTACGGCAGCCGATAAAAGCTACACAAATGCTAAATGGCCAGAACATGAGGTTACCTCCCTACGCTACCCCCTTTTATGCCTGCAAGCCTTTATTGCAGTTTTCCTAATTAATGTTTAAGTTTTTGACTATTTGCCCGTAACTCATTCCTAAGAAGCGCAGCTCAGTTGCATTTAGGGATAGTCTCTGGTATAAATAGGGCTGCTGGACAGGAAGTGTTTTGATGTGGGTAGTAACGGGTGTGAGACGGTGAGCACCCTGGGCTAAACGAGGAGGAAATGATGAAAGAGATTCTTGGTGTCTTGATGGTAAGTGTTTCCATAGTTGCAGTTAGTGCAATTGCATTTGGACAAACCTCCAGCCCTGTTATTGTTAGGAACGAAGTGCTCCTGGCTAAGGAGTCAGGAACATACATGGAGGTCCGGCACATAGTTCTTCGCGGGTCTAATGAGGAGATCGGCAAAGCGCTGGGCGACATCGCCCAGGAATGGCTCGGTGTCAAGCTTGGTCGCTACGCCGCTCCGGTTTACGCTAAGGCTCGCCGCCTCTATATGGAAAAGAACTACCCCATTTTGCTGGAGCGAATGAAAGGCATAGCCAGATCATACGGCATTTCTTCTATGGACAACACTTATGTAACGAGCGGTCTCTATTACGACATGGCTCCTTTTGCCTGTTCGTCAGTTTATTTCCCTGCAAGTTCCACAACCAATGGTCACGCCCTTTTTTCTCACAACATGGATTTCTACATCACGACCATGCGAGAGATGATGGGGATGGATCCTGTGGAAGGAGAGCATGATATGTTTTCACGAAACTTTGTCATGGAACTCTACCCTGACAAAGGATATCCTTCCATCGTTGTGGGCGCCCTGGACTTATTAAATGGCGCCCAGAGCGGGATGAACTCTGAAGGCCTGATTGTTGCAATGTTGGCTGACCATGACGCTCCGGCAAGCGATAAGATCTCTCCGCTTGGCGATGATTCCGGTGGTTTGAATATATTACAACTGGTTCGGCTTTTATTAGATACCTGCGCTAGTGTGGAGGAGGCCAAGTGTGTGCTTCTCAATAACAAGCTGACCGTAGGATTTGAACCTGCTCATTTGCAAGTTTGCGATCGCTTCGATAATTCTTTCATCTTCGAGACATCTTCCAAGGATTTCAGCAGTTACTTCACGGACAACCGTGGCAGACCCCAGATCATGACAAATCATGCCGTGTACTTATACCCAGACGTAAACGAATTCCCGGAGTATTCCCCAAAAGCAACCTACAACACCTTCTACCGTTATCGCACTCTTTATGATTATTTGCAAGAGCATCAAGGCAAGTTTTCTGATGATGACGCCAAAGAGGCTCTGAGCCGGGTGTATGCCCATACTCATGACGTGGATGAAGGTGCAGCACTTCCTACTCCGTGCAGGACGCTATGGCCCGTGGTGTACGACATCAATGAGCGCACTCTGGAGCTAAAATTCTATCTGAAGGACGGGGAAGTGGACCCCATAACAGGTGATCCCACGCTGATGTTTTCTCAGCCCTTTAAGTTTAGACTGAAGGTGGATAGGTGAAAATAGAGACTACTGGTACAGTCATTGCCCCCAGCTAGTTGCTATTGCTGGCATGGTACTGGAGGTTTAGGGCATGGGGGAGAGAAGTATTTTGTCCCGCCGTCGGATACAGACTGCAGGGTATAGTCGACAAAAGCCCCGCCATGGTGTGACCAGGGTCATTCCTACCATCCATCATGACCTGAGCAATTATAAAAGAGGAGAAGTAAAATGTGTGAATATTGCAGCGAGCACGGCGAGGGAAAGAAATGGTATCTCGAGATGAAGAACTATTCGGATGAATTGCTCCATCAGGAGCTTTCATCCAGGCAAAAGGAAATCGCTGAAGCCTCCTCGCGCACCGAGAGCAGGCTCCGCTATTTTGAGAACCGGGTGATACCGGCGATTACCGGTGTACCAAGGCCAGAGGACCAATCACAAGATGCATCGGGATCAAAGGCCCAACTCAGCCAAGAGGAAATAGCAAATCAGAGAAAGGTTCACTTCGGTCAGGTACTGCCGATCGAGGACATTGAACAAGTGATAGACATAGCGGGCTCTATCACCAGGTTTGCTTGCGGGTGCCGATTCATTACCACAGGGAAGACAGATAAACGATACTGCTTCGGTTTAGGAGTAGACAAACAGGGCATTTTAGGGAAGTTCCCTGATGCCGCTTCGTCCCTGGAGGTGCTTGGCAGGAAAGAGGCGAAAAAGAGCTTCCGTGAGTACGACAAGGAAGGACTGATACATACTCTTTGGACAGATATAGCCCCTTATGTTGACACCTTATGCAACTGTGATCGCGATTGCCTCCAGTACAAAAGATACATCGAGAATGAAGGGGTCCCTAGCTTCTTCAGAGCAGAATACATTTGCCAAACAGACTGGGAGCTCTGCAGGGGTTGTAAGTCCTGTATGAAGCAATGTCAGTTCGGCGCCAAGTTCTATTCATCTACGCTTTCTAGAGTCCATATTGATCCAGCTAGGTGCTTCGGATGCGGTGTGTGTCGAGCAGCATGTCCAAACGATGCCATTGCCCTGGTTCCGAGAGGCGAGGTCCCAGAGGCAGCGAATATTTGGTTAAAGAAGACATCGAAGTGAAGTTTCGAGGTGAAAGCCTGCTTGCCGCGTGCCGAAAAGCATCTCTGGCTATAGAACCGTAGTAAAGGATTTCCCATGAATTTTGTACCAGCAGTGGTGCCAGCAACAGAAGAGGGGGAATCTGCTTGGTGGTTTGTGTTTCATGGTGACGATCTCCTCATTGAATTGAAGGATAAAGCGGCCCTCATCCCGTACGTCATGTACTTGGAATCCTTAGATCTGGAACCAATACGAAAACAGTATCTTGGTACGCTAGACGGGATTCCCTGCTATTCGGCAGAGTTAACTGCCGATGTTTCGGCTCCTGAGGATATGGCTTTTCGGGGCCTGCGAGAGCTATTTGGATTGCTGGAAGAGAATCTATTCTGGGTATCTGGCTATGCTAAGCAAATTATGAATTGGGATCGGACGCACCAGTATTGCGGGCGATGCGGAACTCCCACCGAAGATAAACCTAAGGAAAGGGCCAAAGTCTGCCCTCAGTGTGACCTCATAAATTTTCCTCGTATATCTCCAGCCATAATAGTGGCAGTCATCAAGGGCAACGAGATACTCCTTACCCATGCCGAGCGCTTTACACCTGGATTATACAGTGTTGTTGCCGGCTTTGTGGAACCGGGAGAAACACTTGAGGAATGCGTGAGGAGGGAGCTCAGGGAGGAGGTTGGTATAGAAGTACAAAATATAAGTTACTTCGGTAGCCAATCCTGGCCTTTCCCCAATTCGCTTATGGTCGCTTTTACAGCCCATTATGCTGGCGGTAGAATTACCCTTGATGAAACTGAGATTGTAGATGCAAGCTGGTATCGGGCTGACAGCCTGCCAGGTATACCAGACAAAGCCAGTATTTCTCGACGATTGATTGATTGGTTTGTGGAGAATCATCAATAGCTATTCTCAAAATTTCTCCCCTACCCTGGTTTTGGCCCTTGTTAGCAGCACGCCCAAAACAGACCCAATTGGGTTGCTTTTGAGGTAGTTTTTGGTATAAATAGACTTGGTAGCCCTGGCTACTCGTTTGTCATAATCAGGAATAACCGGAGAGGTGACTGAGTGGTTGAAAGTGCACGATTGGAAATCGTGTGGAGGGTCAAAAGCTCTTCCGAGGGTTCGAATCCCTCCCTCTCCGCCAGCCTTTGATGTCGGTGGAATTCTGAGCCGAGCTGACTTCTTCAATAGGCACCCATCCTGCTCAAAATGATTCTAAATGAGCTTGCTGCTGAGGAAGGAATTGACCTGAAGCTGAGAAAACCGCCGAAAAAAAATAGTGGATTGATTGAGGTTGACAAATTCACTTTGGATGATAGATTAGAAAGCGCCTTTTTCGGGGATAGCGTTGCGGTTCGCTAATTTCAAGTCCGAATGAAGAAAAAGGAGGTGAGGAACGGATCTAGAGTCTGGAAACAAGACACCAGGAGGAGAAAAAAATGATGAAAGGTAAAACGTGGCTGGTCTTGGTTATGGCTACGGCTCTAGTGTGCAGCACTGCCTTTGTTGCCTCAGCTGCTCAAGCTGGGGGAACATTAGTGTTTGGTAGCGCCGGAGATGCAGTTAGATTGGATCCTGCAGACGTAACCGACGGAGAATCCATCCAGAGAATGGACAACATTTTTGAGGGTTTAGTTGAATATAAATCAGGTTCCACAGAAATTCAACCCTGCTTAGCTACATCATGGGAAACATCTGAAGATGGTAAGGAGATTACCTTCAAATTGAGACGCGGAGTCAAGTTCCACGATGGGACAGATGTCAACGCGGATGCAGTCGTTTTTTCCTTTGCCAGACAGTATGACACAAATCATCCTTACAACGAACGTGGCGAATGGGCGTATTGGGGGTACATGTTCGGCGATGTAGACAAAATGGTGAAGGTTGACGACTACACAGTGAAACTTGTCCTGAAGAGGATAAATGCCTCAATAATGACCAGTCTTGCGATGTTCACCGTCAATATTGTCAGTCCCACCAATGCAGAGAAATGGGGTGCGGATGCCTTCAAAAATCCTGCAGGAACGGGGCCCTTTAAGTTCGTTGAATGGGTGAAAGATGATCATATCACCTTAGAGGCGAATGATAAGTATTGGCGCGAGAAGCCTAAACTGGATAGAGTAATCTTCAGGGTCATCCCCGACCCTTCGGCAAGACTTATGGCTCTAGAAGTGGGTGAAGTGCACGGGATTGAGTATCCAGATCCGGCTCATTTTGATAAGATAAGAGCTAACGCAGATTTGAAACTTCTAACAGAACCGGGAATGAATGTTGGATATATGGCTATGAATACCGGGTATGGATACGAAGATGCAAATGCAAATGCAGTGCGTGATTCGGATGAACCCTGGGTTAAGACCCCCGGATATTTCGAGCCCCTTACCAAGAAGGAGGTAAGACAGGCAATCAACTACGCCATTGACAAGCAGGCGATAGTGGATGACCTCTATATGGGAACTGCGATAGTGGCAAAGAACGGAATGCCACCCTTCATGCTGGGGTACAATGATTATGTAGAAGACTATCCGTATGACCCCCAAAAAGCAAAGAGGCTTTTGGCAGAGGCAGGATATCCAGATGGCTTCGAGGTCACTTTGCATGTAATGCCGGTATCGAGACCTTACATGTTCGATCCTCCAAAGATTGGTGAGGCGATTCAAAGCTACCTCGCTGCTGTGGGTATAACGGTGAAGTTCTATCAAGTGGATTGGGGAACCTATCTTCAGGAAACCGAAGCCGGAAAGCATCAGATGTGTCTTCTGGGATGGACAGGTGATAATGGAGACCCGGACAACTTTATGAATGTACTATATGGACCAAATGCTTGCTCAATAGGCACGGCCGGAAACTACGGCTTTTACAATGATGAGGGGGCACAATTCCTGCTTTCCCAGGCACTACAGACCTATGATGTGAAGAAAAGGGCAGAATACTACAGAATAGTGCAGCAAATGATACACGATGCCGCTCCATGGGTATATCTGGCTCATTCAAACCAGAATGTGGTCTTCAGGAAGAATGTCCAGGGTTATGTCCTCCATCCCACATCGAGAAAGTTCTTCTATCCTGTGTGGATAGAATAGGAAAGACTCTTTTCGTTTAGATCTTTTTCAGCGAGGGGGTGATTTCGATCACCCCCTTACTGTTAGAAATGTAATATGAGAATACTTGAAGAATCAAGCCTGCCCAGGTTCAAGAGATGGCACAGGCCAAGGCATCTTTTTGTTAGGGCCTGTCCATGGGCAAAAATCTACTTAAGGGACGATAAGGTGCCAGTGAATTGAAGTGGTATATTACAAAGAGACTATTGATGCTAGTACCAGTTTTGCTGGGAACTTCAATCATTGCGTTTTCTCTCATGCATCTTGCCCCGGGTGATCCGGCAAGGACCATGGCTGGACAACATGCATCCTCACAGACAATCAATGCCATAAGGGAAAAATACGGATTAGATAAGCCTCTCTATGTTCAATATGGGGTATGGCTTGGTAATGTCTTGCGCGGCGATATGGGCCGCTCTATCGTGTCTAACGAATACGTAACCAAAGAGATACTTGATAGGTTTCCCAATACATTTGAGCTTGCTCTCCTGGCAATGATCTTGGCTATTGGTATTGGAACCGTGGCGGGCATTATCTCCGCATCAAAGCAGTATTCTGCTCTCGATTACACCTTTATGGGAATAGCACTCTTCGGTGTATCAATGCCCGTTTTTTGGCTGGGCATTATGCTTATGATGATTTTCGGGGTATACCTGAGATGGCTACCCATAGGAGGCAGGATAGATATTGTTATCTCTTTTCATCGCATCACAGGTTTCTATATTTTCGACAGCATAATTACCGGGAATTTTGCGGCCCTGGTAAGCACGCTTCGTTACTTGATTCTGCCTTCCATTGCTCTGGGGACAATACCCATGGCAACTATCGCCAGAGTAACCAGGTCCAGTATGCTGGAGGTGTTGAGACAGGATTTCATAAGGACGGAAAGAGCGAAGGGCCTGTCGGAGAGAGTAGTAATCTACAAACACGCTGTAAGAAATGCAATGATTCCCGTGGTCACTGTGATTGGACTAAACGTTGGCCTGCTGCTTGCAGGAGCTATTCTGACAGAAACAGTTTTCTCCTGGCCCGGAATAGGTAGATACGTTGTAAGTGCAGTGCGTATGAGGGACTACCCTGCTGTGCAGGGATGTGTGCTATTCTTTGCTTTGGTGTTTGTCGTTGTGAATTTAATAACGGATGTTATCTACGTCTTTATCGACCCAAGAATTCATTACAAATAGGAGAAAATGGAAAGGAAACGAGAGACAAAATCTAGAGAACTAATAAGAAGGTTTAAATACAATAGATCAGCAGTTTTTGGTTTGACAATTGTTGTTGTGCTAGTTTTGTGTGCGATACTGGCAGACTATATTGCCCCCAACAGTCCCAGTCCTTCTCCTCCGGAACTATTCAAGAAGTTGAAACCCGGATTCTGGAGTGAGGCCGCGATAGAAGGTATGCCCCTGGGAACCGATGCTTTGGGAAGATGTGTTCTCTCGAGAGTTCTCTATGGAGCCAGGGTGAGTCTCAGTGCAGGTTTTGTAGCGGTTGGAATCGCGATGCTTCTCGGCATAACTTTCGGAGTGATCGCAGGCTATTATGGGGGGGGAGTAGATGCTGCAGTTATGAGAATAGTCGACATCATGTTTGCATTTCCAGCTTTACTTTTGGCAATAGTGATCGTGGCAGTCGTAGGTCAGGGGTTGGACAAAGCCATGGTTGCTATAGGCATAGTTTACACTCCCCAAATGGCGAGAATTGTGAGAAGTTCGGTGCTCTATATCAAGGAAATGGAATACATCGAAGTACAAAAGGCAATAGGTTCCAGTAATTGGAGAATTATGTTTCGTCATGTTCTACCGAATAGCATGGCACCCGTCATCGTATACGGAACCCTGATGCTGGCGACAGCTATTCTTGATTGCGCAGCACTGGGTTTCCTGGGACTGGGTGCTCAACCTCCAACACCGGAATGGGGAGCTATGCTCTCCAAAAGCTATTCCTATATCGTAAGCGGAGCGTGGTGGGCCGCAACCTTCCCCGGGATAGCAATACTCCTCTCGGTGCTGGGATTGAATCTTCTAGGGGACGGCCTAAGAGATATTCTAGACCCAAGACTGAAAACGTAGAGTAAGATATGAAAGAACTACTCAGGGTAAGAAACCTGGAAACACACTTTTCTACCCATGAAGGGACGGTAAAAGCTGTAAATCGGATTAGTTTCACCATTAACAAGGGCCAGACTCTGGGACTTGTTGGAGAGTCTGGATGTGGTAAGAGCGTTACCGCGCTCTCCATTATGAGACTAGTTCCCAATCCTCCCGGAAAGATTGTGGGTGGAGAAATCAGTTTTGAAGGTCAGGATCTCCTGGAATTAGATGAGAAGGAAATGAGAAAGATCAGGGGCAAAAAGATATCCATGATTTTCCAGGAGCCCATGACTTCACTAGACCCGGTATTTACTATTGGTCATGAAATCGTGGAATCCATTCAACTGCATCAGGGGCTAGGAAAAGAGGAGGCAAGACAGAAAGCGATAGAAGCATTAAAAATCGTGGGGATGCCTGATGCAGGAAAGAGGATGAACAACTATCCTCATGAGCTGTCCGGAGGAATGAGACAAAGAGCAATGATTGCTATGGCCTTATCCTGCAATCCCACCCTGCTTATTGCTGACGAACCGACGACTGCGCTGGATGTTACCATTCAGGCTCAGATTCTAAGACTAATCCACGAGCTGAGGGGGGAATTTGATGCTTCTGTGATGCTGATAACCCATGATCTTGGAGTAATTGCCGAAATGTGTGATTATGTTGCTGTGATGTATGCAGGGCATATCGTAGAAAGCAGTGATGTGGATACACTTTTTGGCAATCCACTTCACCCATACACAAAAGGACTAAACAAATCAATACCCAGGCTCGACGTAGAGACTGAACGTCTCGATACAATTAGGGGTGTGGTACCCAATCTCCTGGATCTGCCCCCCGGGTGTCCATTCCATCCGAGATGTGATTTGCGCCTGAGGCAATGCGCCAAAGAGATGCCTGAACTGATACAAGTAGAAGACCTTCATCTGGTAAAATGTCATCTGGTTAGGCCAAGTGAGTGAAATGGACAATCTAATAGAAGTTAGAAATTTGAAGAAATGGTTCTGGACAGGTGGGGTACTCTTTGGGCAAAAAGAGGCTGTTAGAGCTGTAGATGGTATGAGCTTCTATATAAAAAAGAGAGAAGTTCTAGGTCTTGTGGGAGAGTCCGGATGCGGGAAAACAACGTGTGGAAAGGTAATCTTGAGAATACTGGACGCCAGCGGCGGCAGCATTTACTTCGACGGTCATGACATAACCCATTTAAGACGAAAGGAAATGATGAAATTTAGAAGAAGAATGATGATTATCTACCAGGACCCCTTTGGCTCTCTTGACCCAAGAATGGCTGTAGGAGCAGCTATTGCTGAGCCGATGGAAGTGCACAACGTCGCTTCGAAAAAGAAAAAAGAAGAAAAGGTAATAGAGATTATGAGAAAGGTTGGTCTTACGCCAGATCAAATGAACAGATATCCTCATGAATTCAGCGGTGGCCAAAGACAAAGAATAGGAATTGCAAGAGCCCTGGCAGCAAGTCCAGAGTTCATAGTTGCAGATGAGGCCGTGTCAGCTCTGGATGTTTCCATTCAGGCTCAGATCATCAATCTCCTGCAGGATTTACAGAAAGAATTCGGGCTTACCCTCCTGTTTGTAGCTCATGACCTCAGTGTAATAAAACATATAAGCGATAGAGTCGCGGTAATGTATTTGGGCAAGATAGTTGAAATGACTTCCAAGAAAGAAATATTTGATAATCCAAAACATCCTTACACTGAGGCTCTGCTTTCTGCCATACCCATACCGAATCCGCGATTTAGAAAAAAAGGAAGAATTCTTATGGGGGACGTTCCCAGCCCTGTTAATATTCCCTCGGGGTGTAGATTTCACACCAGGTGCGGCTATGTGAGATCTATTTGTCGAGAGAATGAGCCAGAGCTAAAGGATGTAGGTGGCGAACACCTGGTAGCCTGCCATCTTTTTTAGAAAATCGCTCTTTTTTAGAAAATCGCTCATAGATGGCTTAACGAGAACATCCAGTTGACTCACCTCCCCATCCACAGTAGAATCCTCTTAGCTAGAAGGGATTTACTAATCAGTTGATTTCCTAGATGATAGCTGTGCCTCTGGAAAGGAGGAGTTACTTCATGAAGAATCAACAAGAGCCCTCCAATTCTTCCAAATCAGATCATATCAGCCATAATAAGAGCCTTTGATCTTCTCAACGGGAAATGCATTAGCATATTTTCAAAACTCAGGAATTGACAAAATCCAAGTCTGAGGAAAGGAAGGTAGTTATGAGACACGAAGGTATGGTAGCGGCTACAGTTTTACTTCTATGTGCACTGGTGGTCTTCAGCCAGAGACCCACCTTTTCAAAGAACCTGGAGGGGATCTCTTGCTGTTCTCCAAATCCCGCACCCCCCCAATCTGTCTCTCTTGTCTATCACACTGTGGCTACGACAAACGGGAGTGTAGTGTATATCAGTGAAGAATACAAGAGGCTAGTACGCCCAAATCTGTACATTACCGGACAGTTATTATTCGGCCAGGGAAAGATGAATACGGGAGTTGAGGGAGAGCTTCATAAAGAATCAGAAGACTCTATTGTTGCCCTTGGAATAGGCTTTAAGCGATACATAGGTTCGTCTAATCTGTCCGGCCTATGGTGTGGGAGCTCTGCGAGCGTTGCTCGCATAGTTACTACTCTTCAAGTGTCCTCCAATGAGCCGGAATCAATGACTGAACTATCAGGGCTTCTCATGGGTAGTATAGGCTATACCTATTCTTTAAAAGAAAGATTGGCCGTGGAAATAGCACTTGGATTAGCCTGGCCTAGCCTTTACCCCAAGCCAGGAATGCCTGATGATCTCTATGCCAGCCCCTTCTTTGGGTTAGGCCTCACTTTTGTATTATGAGAGATGTGTGCCCAAGGGACTCTATTCGGAAGAGGAAGGCCTTAATTGACAAACGAGACATGAGGTGAAAAAAGCACCTGCACAGAGAGGCACTTTTTCAGGGTAGGACCAAAAAGGGAGGATAGATTGAAGGGTGCAAAGGAACTTATAGAGGAATATTTCAAGAAGATAGCAGAGATTCGTGATGAGCTCGCTAAACAAACGGAAGGAATGAGAACGGTGGGGTTCTTTGACCAATACCCAAAACTGAGAAAAGAACCCTACAAAATCATAAAATTGCTTGATGAGTACTTGGAGGAGGGTAAGAAATGGAGACTAAGGCAATAACTTTTCATTACAACGCACCAAAGGAACTCTGGTGGAATTCAGAAAAAGGTGAGCTGAACGATTTCCTCAAAGATGTTGAATTTGTGAATTGCGCGGCGTGCGGTAGTGCAAGACATACGAAAGTGGGCGACCGACTTGTTATATTCTACCGAGAAAAAAGAAAGAGATGAGAGCAAGGGATGATCGGACCTACTAGTGTGACAACTGTGTAACGTTCCTTGCGAAATGTAACGTCTTACAATGATCATCCCCCTTCTTCAATACGCATTCAGGTGTCTTACCGGGATTCTTCGAGAAACATGATAAAGGCAATAATATTTGATTTCGGTAATGTGGTGTGTGAGTTTGATAACAAGATCTTCCTCAGGAAGATGTCAGAGTTCACTGACAAGTCCACTTCGGAATTAAACCAGCTAATTTATCTTTCATCTGATTTACCAAGGAGATATGAGACTGGCTTAATATCTTCTGATCAATTCTTCAACGAGATTTCAAAAAGGTGTAATCTCTCAATGTCAAAATCCGAATTCATAAAAGCATACACTGACATTTTCACTCCGATTAAGACGTCATTTGAGTTGATAAGGAAACTAAGACCTCGATATAAGCTGGCATTACTGTCAGATACTAGTGAATGGGATTTCGAACACGGGATACGACCAATTGAGGTGTTTGATTTGTTTGATGCAGTAACTCTATCATTTGAGGTAGGGGCATTGAAGCCCGACAAGAAGATTTTCTATGATGTCGTGGCAAAACTAGGTGTTGAACCAGAAGAGTGCATTTATGTCGATGATATTGAAGAGTATGTTCGGGTTGCCCGAATAATCGGCATTCATGCTATCCATTATACTTCTCATACCGATCTATGCCATTCCTTAAGAAAACTCAATGTTTTCTTCTAGAAGATGGAGCCTTGCCCCCAGGCTCTGCTTACCAGGGGCGAGACACCTGGTAGCCTGTCATCTCGTTTGAGAAATGCCTTATGGATGACTCAGTCAGAAGATATTGACTTTCATCGGAAAATACTATATTTATGATATGTGCGCTTGTAGCTCAATTGGATAGAGCGTCGGATTGCGGATCCGGAGGTTGGGGGTTCAAGTCCCCCCAAGCGCACCAGATTTGGAGAGGTGGCTGAGTGGTCGAAAGCGGTCGCCTGCTAAGCGATTAAGTGCCCTAAAAGGTGCTTCGAGGGTTCGAATCCCTCCCTCTCCGCCACTGCAACCAATTCGAACCTTTGTACCTATCATCTAACAGGGCAAGGGTTTGAATTTTTGTATGAGCTATGTAATACGGCTTAAATTTCTTCTCGCCATTACTGATGATATAGTAAAAATCCGATTCTTCATCTGATACAGGCTCAAGCTGAATAGTTCCGAGAATTTCTTTAAGGGCTAAGGTAGAAGAGGCGGTATTTTTATTCAGTGTCTCATGTAGTTTTTCCAACCTGTAATTTATCCATTCTTCAGGCGGTGATTTAAAGGAATTCTCCTTCTGAAATTCTAGTGATTTTATCTCTTCTTTTAAATTATCACTTCTTCTCTCAGCTTCCTTCAATGCCTCTGATACTGCTTTCGAAAAATTCCCCACTTTAACGAAGTTAAGATAGTTTTGCATTTCTGATAAGAGTTTCTCGTATTGGGAGTTCTTTTTCTTAATCAGTTCTGGTACCTCATTGAGGCCTTTTGCTATGAGTTTCTCTAAATTTTTGTATACGTAGTCTATATTTTGTCGAGTTAATATTTTTTCCTTTAATTCTGAAATAATAGCTTTTTCTAGGCGTTTACGAGGTATTAGTAGTTTATTGCTGCAGGTTTTTCTTTTTGCATTATAACAGCCGTAATAGCCAGTGCCTTTACCGCTGATAAGAACAATAGCTCCTCCACAGCAGTAGCATCTCATAAGTCCTGCCAGCAGATGAGAGGGGCTGCCGTAAATATAACTTCTCTGTCTTATTTGACCTTTTTGCTTGCTCTTTCTCATAGGCCATGTTCCTTTGAGTTCTCTCCATCTCTTTTGAGCCTTTTCCCAGATTTCTTTGTCAACGATAGCTAATTCCTTTTTGAATATAGACAGGTGTTCTTCTTTTGGTCGTAGGACTTGTTTTCTTTTTCCTGTCAGAGGATCTCTCACGTTTTTAGACTTTCTCCATATCCAGAGACCCATGTATTTTTCATTCTTTAGAATTCTGCTTATACTTGATGTATTCCATCCTCCGGTATACCCTCTTTTGGTCGGGATCCTGTCCTGATTAAGTTTTTTTGCTATTTTACTTATACTTTTTTCTCCAATAAATTCTTTGTATATCCTGCGCACAATATCTGCTTCATCAGGATTTATTTTGTGAACCATTCCCTCGTATTTGGCTTGTCCCTTTTTGTTCACCTTTAATTCACCCACTGGCTGGGTACGGTATCCATACACATTTTCGCCGGTACTGAACCCCCTCAACTTTTGCCCTTCTAAACCACGCATCGTCTTTTTTCTAAGGTCGTCAAGGTAGAGTTCATTTATGAATCCTCGTATGTGAATGCCCAATTTGGAGTTCTCATCACCGGTCACGATGCCATCAGAAACGGAGATAAGTTTAACCTGATGATAATCAAGCTTGAGAACTAATGTGAGCATTTGGTGGTTGCTCCGGGAGAGGCGTGACAAATCATCCACTACCACCGCATCAAACTCCTTATTCTCCATACCCTTCTCAAGAGCTTGCAGTCCGGGTCGGTTAACCAGAGACCCAGAAATCGCCTCATCAACATAAATATGGTTATCGCTAAGGGTCATGTTATGTTCCTTAATGTAGTTCTTGCATACCCTTATTTGATCATCGATGCTTTTTTCGCTTTGATTCTCTGAAGAATACCTGGCATATATACCTGCTCTCATCTCTTACCTCCATTGTCTGAAAATACCTCAGGATTCTGTTTGGCTGTCTGGATATATTCATCTGCAACAATAGAAACCACAACATCTAGTAATTCTTGAACAGAACGGTTATCAGTCCAATTCAAACTTATTGAGTGGATTATCGGTTTGGTATTTTTATGAACTTTTGTAGCATGCATCAAGAAACCTTGCGCTATCACCAAAAAGGTATATAATACTAGTGTAAACCTTATGGAAGAATAAACCTTTCTATAGATATATTATACCACAAAAGGTTTAGCTTGTCAAGTGCTTTATGCGCTTTTTTTGAAAGCGAGGCAAAATGGATGCGAGGAAACTGGGCAAGAAGATCAAATTGGCCCGCATAGAACTTGATTTGACTCAGACTCAACTTGCCGAGAAGATCAATGGCAAACAAAAAAGCATCTCTGGTTATGAAACTGGGGCCACACTACCCTCCATACGAACTCTGGTCAAAATCGCCAAAGTTCTTCGAAAACCACCCGGTTATTTCTTAGATGAGTAGAGGTTTAGTAAAATGGCTCGTGGTGATCTACTAAAAAGACTTTTTCTGAGTTATCTGCGACAGAATGACGATGCTTTTCGTAGTGCTGCCATGGAAATCATAGCAGAGGAACAGAAGAAGAATCACCCACTCCTTGCGGATGAACTTCAGAGAATCCTTTCTAATAACATAGTGAACAGCACAATGGTTAAACCACGATACGACCTCTCTTCGCTGCCCAAGGATCGGGAACGTCAAGCTCTTTTAGTGGAAATACGAAAGGCTGAACGGTACTTACCGGATATTATTCTTTCAAAAAAAAATCAGAAAACAATCGAAGAAATGATGGAGGAATTCCGACGAAGCGAGATTTTACGATCTCACGGTATAAACCGTAGAACCAAATTACTATTCTGTGGCCCGCCGGGATGTGGGAAGACGCTCCTCGCAGAAGTCATAGCGGCAGAATTGGGACTTCCGATTCTATATACAAGGTTTGACGCAATAGTTTCTTCGTATCTCGGCGAAACATCGGCCAATCTACGCAAGGTGTTCGACTACGCAACAAGAGGTACATGGGTTGTTTTTTTTGATGAGTTTGACGCCATTGGAAAAAGTCGGGATGACCTCACAGAGCATGGCGAACTGAAACGTGTCATTAATAGTTTCTTGCAGCTCTTAGATAGATTTAGGGGTGAAAGTCTGATTATAGCTGCAACAAACCACGAGCATCTTCTAGATGCTGCTTTATGGAGAAGATTTGATGAGATTATGCGATTGGCACGTCCATCTGTAAAAGATATTCAAGTGTTACTAACCAAGAAACTTGCTAGCATGCCGCATCCTCAAATAAAGCCAGAAGCGATTGCCTCTGCTCTGAAAGGTTTATCTCATGCTGAAGTCGAGCGTATTTGTTACCATGCGATACGACTTTGTGTGCTTGGTGATTTCTCAGAAGTTACATCTGAGTTATTTGAAGAATCCGTGGAGAGGGAAAAGCAGCGCCTAGGGATTGTTCGTACCGCGGACAAACGGATTAAGAATTCCGTGAAGGAGTCCAGGTAGTCATGACTGTCGAAAGTATCAAAAGATATGCTCATCTTCTTCTTCCTCGTGTTGAGGTTGAATTGGAAAGAAGGCAACGACGGGGCTTCCGGGCCGTACTACGCAGGTCATTTACTAAGCATGGATCCCGGATAGACATGCAAGTTAGTTCGGTACTCCAGCAATTTCAATCTCGTGCACCAAGCCGGCCTCTTGGCATAGATCCAAAACTGCTTCTTCGAGTCCGCCTTGAGAGAGCAGGGGCTATTCCAGATGAGGGATGGCGTAAAAATGGTCTTATTCTTGTTTCTGAGGACCGAGAGGGGGTAACAATACTTTTGGCAAGTGAGCTTGAATTGAGAGATTTCCGACACCGTCTTGACGAATATCAGCGAGGCCCACGACCTGAGAGAAAGAGAGAGTTTTCTGCAAAACTAGAAAATTTACCTCAACGGATCGAATTTCCTAATTTCCTCCAGGACAAGATACGTTGGGATGCCGACAGAAAACGCCTGATTTTCAAGGGAATTATGTCCGAAGAAGAAAAGCATGGATTGCTCGAACTATCACCAGATAACCTGTATAAAGAGGCTATCGAAGCACTTTTTCAGAAGTCTACGAGACCACCGCATGCGCAATTATTTGATGCAATCAAAGAAATTCGGGAATATGGGCCAGCAGACCGAACCGGCAGACTACTTCGAGAAGTTAAGCTCAAGTCAACAAAAGAATATGCGTTAGATTTGGAGCTCTGGCACCCGGGCGATAGCCAAATTGCGCGGCGAACACTTGGTCAAGTCGAGGCATTTCTTACTGAGCAGGGTGGTAAAGTCGTGGATCGCTATGTGGGAACATCAGTTTGTCTTGCAAGAGTGATTGTGCGCGGCAATATCATTGGTCAACTTCTTCAACTGGAGCCTGTTGCCAAATTAGATTTGCCACCAAGACCTACCTTGACGATTGCTGAAGTATCGCAACTGTCTCTGAAAGATTTTCCCCCCGTTACAAGACCTCCTGCTGGAGCTTCTAGCGTTTGTGTTATAGATACTGGGATTGCAAGCGGACATCCGTTGTTGTCCCCGGCGGTAGGCCATACAGAGGCTATTCCAGCTTCTCTTGGCACACCTATTGATGAACATGGTCATGGAACAATGGTTGCTGGTATTGCTCTCTATAACGATATTTCAGAATGCATTAAGAACCGGCAGTTTAGCCCGTCCCTGCGGATTTTAAGTGCGAAGGTTGCCAAGGCAGAAGCTACACCTTTTGGTCAAAAAATGAAGTTTCCTAATGAAAAACTTATACACACTCAAATGTGCGAAGCAATTGAATATTTTCATGGGGAATATGGGTGTCGGGTTTTCAATATTTCCCTCGGTGATGATCGATTGGTTTACGACGGAGGTAAACCTTCTATCTGGGCGTGGACACTTGATGACATAGCAAGAATATTGGATGTCGTAATCATAGTGCCGTCCGGCAATTCTTCACCAGTTTCCCAAAGTGACGACCCAGAAGATGTTTTGAATGAGTATCCGAGATATCTTTTGGACGCAAATAATAGGCTGATTGAACCCGCAACGGCAGCGATACCTCTCACAGTAGGTTCGCTAGCTGATTCAGAGGCTGCTCGAGGAGCTGGTGGTCGAGATGATATAGCCTTAAGAGCAATTTCTCAAAGAGATGCACCATCACCCTTCACTCGGATAGGTCCTGGAATTGGGGATGCTGTCAAGCCTGAACTCTGTGAGTACGGAGGCAACTGTGTTTTTGACAGTCGACTGAATATGGTACAGAAAAAAAATCCTGGCGTTGAAGTTGTTTCTTTGTACCACGACTATGCAACGGGGAGACTTTTTGCTTGGGATAAGGGCACCAGCTTGGCTGCTCCCAAAATTGCACATTATGCCACCCGAATTCTATCTATTTTTCCTCAGGCTTCTGCGAATCTGGTTCGTGCACTTCTCACCAGTTCAGCGTCGATTCCTGAGGCAACGCAGGAAGTTCTCACAGTATTAGGTGAGGATGCTTCACTCAAAGTCTGTGGTTATGGGAAACCCAATTTCGATGTTGCTTCCGGTTCGTCGGACAACAGAGTCACACTATTTGCAGAGAACAAGCTTTCTGCGGATCATTTTCATATTTATGAAATCCCTGTAGTAGATGTTTTTAGAAACACAAGAGGCAAGCGGAGTATAGCCGTCACGCTCGCCTTTGACCCTCCGACGCGGCACACCAGAAGAGATTATCTCGGATTCACGATGAAATTCTGGCTAATACGAGGGAAAACCTTGAGAGAAGTAGAAAGCATTTTTCGGAAAAGTAAACCAGGAGAGGATGAAGTAAAGGCTCTTTCGGGCACCCGTTTTGAATGTAAATTAGACCCTGGGCACAGGGTAAGAGAGCGGGGAACGTTGCAAAAGAGCATATTCCCTATGTGTCAGAATCCTCATGAATATGGAGATACATACCACCTTGTGGTTCAATGCGCAAAAAACTGGAGTGATGAAGAGAAGCAACGTTACGCAGTCGTCGTAGTCGAAGAACATTTGGGTTTGCGAGCTACGCTCTTTGAAAGAGTTAGCCTTTATCAGGCAATTAAAGAGCGAATCGAAGCAAGAGAGCGCATTCGCATAAGGCACTAACGCTTAAGAGGAAAAATAGGGACAGCGACCATTATTATTAGCCGCTGCATGTAGACTTCTGACATGCCACGACTGTCAAGAACTGCAGCAACAGGTTTTCCTCAGCATATTAGTCAGAGGAGAAATCATTAGGAACGTCTTTTTGAAGATAAGAATGATTTCAGACAATATCTAGGGTGGCTAGAGATTATGCTCCAAGAAACTTCTTGAAGACATGAACAAGTAAAAGGTCGCTGTCCCTATTAGATTACCTCACCTGAAATGAATACTAACTATAAGATAAAACGCCCTCAAGCTAGAAGTGAACTATACAAGAATATCTTCAAAAACAGAGATGATACTGAAATAGTCCAGCTAATATCTGATGGATTACTAGCTATTAAGAACAATGTTGTTCGACTTATGAACGATGTTCATTTATTAATAGATGCTGATAGATATGCAAGTGCACGATTTCTTTCAGCGACAGCAGATGAAGAAATGGCAAAGTCCTATATTCTGTTAGATATGTGCAGGCTTGATTTTAGGAAATATGAAAGTGTGTTAAGATGTTTATGTCGCGCATTTTATGATCATGTTATAAAACATGCTTATACTGAAATTCACAGACTTGATGGCATTCATGATCTTGCTCAGGCACGTGAGATATGGGAGGTTGAAATTACAAAATGGTGGCCGAATTATGATCCTGAATCAGGTGAACCAGATATGCCGCATGATACATATTTTTCAAGAGAAATGCCTTTATACGTTGATTATATTGGGTATGATCAAAAATGGGCAATCCCAAGCGATAAAACTGAATCATTGCATTTTACAAAAACAATTGGTTTGGGTGCTTTGTCTGTTTCAGAGAAATATTTAGAAAAAATGAAGCTTACAGATAATGCAGGGCTTTTTCAACCTCAAAGTTTATCCATTATGCATGATATTTTTGAGAAAACCTATATTAAAGAGAACATTAATAAGAATGATCTTATGAAATTTTACCAACTAGTTGATGAAAGAATTAATAAAGAGCTACGTATATCGAAGGGAACTATCTTTAAAACGATTTATTTTGGTTGGCCTCTATATCATTTTCTGACTTATTAAATAAATAACCGCCTAACAAAGCGCTGCACCTGACCGCAATTCCGCTACGCTCCATTGCGGCAGGTGAGCTTTGACGTTATTTTACTGTAAAAATTAGGGGGTGGATATCATGGAACTAATTAATTTAGCTAGACCATACATGGAACTAATATATTTTGTTAGCGGTGTTATGTTGGTAGTAGCCGCGATTATTGCCCTCAAGCAACTAAGCATTGCAAAGAAAACGCTAAAGATACAGTCAAAGAGGGATGCATTAAAACTAACTGCAACTGAGTGCTCCCGTTATTTTGAGAAGATTATTCCCCTCCAAAATGAACTCGATAGGAAGATTGAAGAAAATGAAATTAAATTCTTCAAAGGGTGGGAAGTAAAACTGGATGGGAATAAACTGGAGCTTCGTAAAAAAACAAAGGGGGATATAGAAGATTTTGAAAAAATGAAAAAAATTACATCATTAACTGAAGTTTGCAACTCTTTGGAGGGTTTTGCAACATATTTTAATTCTGGTGTTGCGGATGAATATGTGGCGTTTAATACCGTTGGAACGACGTTTGTGAACTATGTGGACAATATTATTCCATGGGTAATCCATTGTAGAGATGAAGGGTATTATAAAAACTTAGTTTCACTATACGTCACATGGAAAAATAGAAGCGAAGCCTCTCTATTGCGCCAAAAAAAAGAAAAGCTAGAAGAACGGTTGTCTAAGATTGGTGACAAGAAGACGTTTACGATTGGAGTCGATGAAACATAACAAGTCACTCCAGCGGACGGCTGATAGCCGCCGCTGAGTTTCACCGCTAGCAGTATGGAGGGCAACATGACAAATCAGAAAACCCTGCAAGAGTATTGTGAGAGTGCGCTTTCAACTCTCAATAGTCAATATGACGCAACCAAAGTATTGCGCCACGCCAGTACAGCCGGATCCGCCAGAGAACAGATCATAAAAGACTTTCTGTCAGCGCACTTGCCGGAACTCATTACAGTTATTTCTGGACAAATATTTGATGCTAACGAAAACTTCTCCAGACAACAAGACATAGTGCTCGTTCTCAAGAGCATGCCTCGGCTACCGTTTGCTAGTGGTAGCGACCTGATTTTCCAGGAAGGCGCTGTTGCAACGATAGAGATCAAAACAACGTTGAATAGAGATACCCTTGAGATAGTTGGAGAAAACATAGCAAGTGTGAGGAAGTTAGAATCGAGCGTCGTTGCTACTGCGCAATTTGGTATCACGCATAGCTGGCCTTCAGACAGAATCCTTACTGCCGTAGTTACCTATGGCGGCAGCAGCCTTAAATCGCTCGGGTCAATGCTCACTGGGATGGGAAACGATGCCAGGCCAGATCTCCTGTTGGACCTCAGTAAGGGCTTACTCGTTCAGAATCATGGGCTTCTGCTTACGGAAAATGGTGGTGTTGAATATATACTTATAGACGATCCCGCAGAAGGATTCAAGGTTTTTTTGACCTTCCTCACCGAAATCACTGGTACACTATCTTCTCGAGGCGTGCAATGGAGGAATTACTGGTAATAACTGCTAACAAATGCTTGCACTCGATGCCGCTATCGTGGCTGCAAATCAACACCCGTTTTGCATTCGCGTGGCTTCTTGAAGGGTGACATACGTTGCAAGCCCGCGGCACGAGTGAAGCACGAGCCGTTAGACTGTATAATTGGAGGAGATTAATATGCCAACCTCATATCAAATTTTCTACGATGCAATCCCAAAGATTTTAGAAAACGGCCCAAAGGCTCATCGTGAAATAGCAAACCAACTTCAACAGCATTATCCAGAATATTGTGATGATTCAATTCCGTGTCCTCATAGAAAAGACAATTCTATTCACCCAGAATGGGATCATCTTGCACGTTCTGCAGAGCAAGCGCTTAAACGTAAAGGTATTATCATTTATGATTCTGCTATCAAGAAATGGCAAATAGCATGAAGAAATATCATTTATTGATAAAAATAGAAACTCCTGGCTTATTGTGAAAACAAAACGTAAAAAAGAAGTCTAACAACTCGCTGCAGCCGACCAAAAAGCGCAGCTTTTTGGCGGTTGAGCTCGGATGTTATGCGGGTAAGGAATCGAACTTTCCCCAACGTGTCCTTTGTGTATAGAGATCGACCAACGGGGCAATTGTGAAATACGATGGAGGCTGACATGGAAAAGAAAAATGTCGCATTTCTGAGTTTCGCCGATCCCGATAGAGACCTAGCCGAATCCATTAGTAAGCTTTTTTGGGGGCTAGGAGAACCTACCTATTTCGCTCCGGTTGATCTTCCCAAATCAGGGTCGCCACAATGGCGACAGGAAATCATTTCAGCCATCAAGTCCAGCTACTCGTTTGTTCCAATCTACACTCGCCATTCCCTAAGAAGACTATGGGTTTTGTACGAGTCAGGAGTAGCTGATTCGGTTGGGCTTCCGAGGTTTGCTGCCCGTGTGTCTAGCGTGTCGCCCGCCGATATTGATTACCTGCCCAGTGGTTCGGCGCTGTATTACGATCTGTCTAATGAGGATTCACTGGCCGATCTTATTACAAATGTTTGTCTCAGTAAAAGTGGAGAACGAGCCGAAGTTTCGGCGCGAGTACTGAGTATTATCAAAAAGAGCCAGAGCATTGTCCAGAGGATACTGACCCTTGCGAAGACGCGGTGGGTATTCATCGCGGGGAACACACCGAAAAATCTATCTCAACGAGAGCCGGCGCTTACGTGGTATAAGACGCAAGCTCACTATCGGGCTCGCCTATGGGACTTCATCGAAGCCCTCACGGAGGCTCTGCTTGAGAATGGTTTTAGTATCACGTCTTGTCCGCAGGTTCCTGACGTAGGCATGCGCGTCACCGAGAAAGCTCTAAGCTCTCTCGACTCAAAACGCTACTTCAATCCTGTCAATTTCAGGATTTCCGGAATCTACCCGATTGATAGAGAGGCGCGAGAAATAACTCTATCACAAACCGCAAAGAAGAAATGGCTGGATCACATTCTGGAATTCAGGAGGAGTTACCTTGCCGACCAAGAATGGCTCATTGTAATTGGTGGAAATGTGGGCACGAGCGACGAACATGCTGCTGCCCTAGACTGTGGCGTCAAAGTCTTTCCCGTTCCATGTTTCGGGGGCACTGCTACACAAATTTACAACAGCGGGAAAACCCCTTTGCTCGAGCCATGCAAGAGCTGCTCGAAGAAAGATGGTTCTTGTGGATCTGAGGGGATAAACCGGCTCATTGAGAGTTTGAAAGTCGCCATCCTATAACTTGTACACCTGCTGGGTCTTGGATGCCGTTGTTTGAATGTAGAGATAAAACGCATAACAAATCGCTCCAGCGGACGCGGACAAGCCGCGCCGCTGAGCTTCATCGTTAGGCGCATGTGGTCATTTTGCTGAATAATTGTAGGGAGATTGGTAATGTCATTTGATATAATAAGCCTCTTAAGTAAAGTTGTAATTGTTACCTCGAGCGCTCTTACGCTTTGGAGGGTGGGATTGAATACTGCCCATGAATTGAGTCGCCTCACTGGTGCTGAAATCGAAAAATAGGGACAGCGCCCACTATTGTTGGACGCTGTATGTAGATTTTTCACATGTCACGAATATCAAGAGTTGTAGCAATAGGTTTTCCTCAAAATGTTGTTCAGAGGAGAAATTATTAAGAACTCCTTCTTGAAGATACGGCTAAATAAAATAAATGGTCGCTGCCCCTATTTAAAATGTCCCTATTTAAACATTTACGATGTAGCTAGGATATACTGATGGAGATTCTTGGATACTCATTATCGCCAAAAGTCAGTGCTTTCATTGCAGAGCAGAGAGTTAGAATAAGGAAGAAGTTAGTCTTTAGGAATCTTAGGGAACATCCGTTTGAATCGCACAGAAATCTTCACGGAATTTGTGAAACTGACGAACATACGGTTACAATTTGGATTGATCCGTTGGGGCCACATCCCGACTACACCGTCGCCCATGAAATAATGCATGCAGTTCTTCAAGTCGAGGCATTTCCAAGTACTGGTAGGCCTAAGGGATACCCCAACGACGAGTGCACGGCTTATGTTGGTTCAATGCTTGAAAGCACTATTCTTGATGCAGTCATTGATTCTCGGCTGCCACTTCACAGTATAATCGATACGTCAAGCTCTGACGTGGTTCCGCAAAAGTTCAAGCAACTTGAGCGAGATCATAAGTTAGGGCAGCCGACCGAATATGGTCCACGCTTCTGCCTCTGGGTTCTCGATTATCTTCATGCGGAAATTGATCCTACTCTAAGCCCTATGAAAAAGGAGCAATTAAAGCATAAGATAGAGCGAACTTTTCCACGAGTGAAGTCTGTTGGAGAAGAGGTCATTAAGACTATCCACAACACGGGATTCAAAAAACCTAACCAGGCACTAAAAGCAATGGTCCGCATTCGCGATGCACTGAAACTTCGGAACCGCTGCTTGATAATGGATAGGGAGGGAAAAGTGTACTAGAGGGTGCTTAGTTGAGCACCAAACTCTGTTACAGCGATACAAAAATAAATAAGAATAAATATAAAAATAGGGATAGCGACCATTATTATCGACAGATTGAATCGCTGTACGTAAACTTTTGACATGCTACGAATACTAAGGGCTTTAACAGGGGTTTCCCTCATCATTCTAGTCAGAGGCGAAATTATCACCAATGTGTTTTTGAAGACAAAGATGGTTTCATAAGCAGAATAGAGGGGGCGCTTGGGCGGCAACCAAAGACTTTATGTCGCGGGAGGCCTCGTAAGAATCAAAAAATGGTTGCTGTCTCTATTAACCCCCATTATTGAGCGGGGCAGTCCCTTGTAGAATGGGTAAATAGAGTCATTTAATGGGAGACTTAGAGATGAGTTACTTAATCGAGAGATATTTACAACACTTACTGAAGCGAAGATACTTATCGAAGAGTGGCGCAAGTAATTCAACCACGTAAGGCCGCACGGTGCCTTGGACTATCGACCACCTGCTCCCGCGGCTATTATCCCGTCGACTCTAACTTAAAAAGTGGTACTATTAATGGGGGCGGTCAATGTAAGAATGAAAAACTATCACTTACAATATGAAACTAAGATATCATTAAAAAGAGCCATAGATAAGATCGCCACTCATGCAATATTGGGCCAACATTTTGCCCAACGTCCAGCCACAAAGGTAGAGGTTTGCAACTTACTCTCATCTTGGGGAGAAGATCCTAATAAACTGGCAGAAAAATGTCGTGATTGGAGAGAACACGTGCCTTACTTTGAAAATTTACTTGGTTCAACATGGGGTTTTCCTGGCTCTGGCAAAGTTGAAATAGTCGATACTAAAAGTGGTGAATCAATAGGACAAATCATAGGTCCAGGTATAGTATGCTTATCAACATATCGAACTCATTTTGAAACTGCTTGTAAAGCTCGTGATCGGGCGGTTGAGAATTCTTCTTATTCTGATCTCCAAACGGCCCTTGTGGCTGGAATTGCAAGTATAGAAAGCTATATAACTGAGTGGGCAAGAGTATGGAATCAACAAAATCTCTCAGATCAACTAATAGATTCAAAACAAAATAAGGTTAGTCTGGATGATAAATTCGACATTTGGATTCCTAAGATAACTAAGGGTAGGAAATTAGATAAAAGTGATCGATGCTGGAGTGACTTTGTTACTCTTAGAAGAATTAGACACCATGAGACCGTACACCCAAAACGTGGTGGTCAAACAGTAGCATATACTAATTTAGCAGAATATATAAATTCCTTTCGTTGGGGTATCGCTGGCTTATTAGGAAGTTTACATCGTCTTGCTGGTCAGTGGATACCTTCAGTGGTGATTAATGCTTTTTATATGCCAGATATAGAAGTGATAAAAGAAAATCAAAAAAACACCTAACAAAACGCTGCAGCTGACTATTACGCGCGGCATATCGGTCACGGGCACCAGCAGCTGAGCTTTGTTGTTCGGCGTAAAGAAATATGACTAAATGGGACTACATAGAATTAAGGAAATTGTGCAAAGAAAAAGGGATACCTGACTCAACACTATATCAGAATTCTCTGGGATGGCGATGGAAACGTACTGATTTTCATGCTGATAAAGCAAATGAAGTATGGGCTGAATTATTTATGAAATCATTTACATTTGTAGATCAGCGTTGTTATGAGGCAATTTTTTCATATGAGGCGCATGTCGAATCTTGCGTGCAGTCACTTCATTCTATGGCCGACATCTTAGCTCAAATTATCAACGTCATTATTCTAGGCAACGAATTCCCAGAACACTTAGTTTCAATCGAAAAGGTATTGAGATCAATGGAGGATAAAAATGCTGCTCGTCGTGTTGTTGAGAGCACGAGGAAGCTTTTAGCCGACAATGTATTTAATTATATCGAAGCGTTTTGTAACACAATTAAACATAGACGTCTTATTAAAACGGATTTCCGTGCTGAATACGGTGAGAACGCTCGTAATGAATCTGGATTACGATTTCAAGAATTCACATATAAAGGAAGCAATTTCTCTCAAACATGGGGCAGTGACATCTTAAAAAAATATAGATTCCATATTCATCAACTTATTACAGAGGTCGGCTTAAATATCAACAGGTTCGTTGCAGAATCTTGACCAAAAAAAGGGCGCCGAACCTGTCGGTGCAGCTGACCAGGGCCACAGCGGGTCTACTAACAAGTAGCTGAAAATACAAAGTCAGTTCCCAGTACCCATTCTATGGAATGGCCCTGGCAACTGACCTCTGCATTAAGCTTAAAAATTAGGAGAAAGAGTATGTTCTTACGCAATTTAAAAAAATTATTAGCAAAGGATAAAGCACCGCAGCATTTAACTCAGAAAAATGAACAGGCTATCTCAAAACTTAAAATTCCTAAAGATCCAGCTGAAAGAAACCTTGAAGGTCAAAAACTAGAAAAAATGGGATTAATTGAAAACGCAATCGAATATTATCTAGCAAATGTAAATGATCAATTTGATGGAAATCATCCATATGATAGGCTTGCTACTATCTATCGAAAGAGAAAACAGTATGATAAAGAAATAGAAATTTTAGAGAAAGCCATTTGGGTTTTTGAAAATAAGGTTTATAAAAAACGAGGAGATAGATTACCTAAATTGGAAAAATTCAAAACCCGATTGAAGAAAGCTATGCAACTCAGAGATAGTAATTAATTCATTAAGGAGTATTTTATTATGTGGCCTAATTTAAAAAGTGATGTAGAAAAGGAAAGATTAGAATTACAAAATATACTTATGCTAAAAAGAGATGATCAGCGGCTCACTGATCTAAAAAATTTAGCGTTAAAAGTAGGTGTAAGTACAGTTAAATTACATCCCGGATATGGAGATGCTTCTGAACCAGAAATAATTTAAAATATCCACCAAGCACTTCAAACAAAATCTATGATTGCAGCAGTTAAGACTTCTTATAACTATGTAATTGTCTCTATTATTCTAGCCTTAATAGCGTTTGGCAGCATGATTGCTGCTTTTATCGCAGCATGTAGCAAACCTTAAAAAGGCTTAACAAGTTGCTGCACCTGACCCGCAGGCCTCAGCATCCCGAGGTTTATGCCCTTAAAAGACAAGTGAATGCTGTGTTCAGCGGGTTGGCCTGCGGTCAGGTGAGCATATCGTTATGTACAAGAACAATCGGTTCTAGAGACACAATACCTAATTGTTATGGTTCCAGAGGTTAAAACCAGAACTGTTGAAGTATAACACCCTGAATAAAATTCTGGGTATTATCCAACAGTACTTTCTTTAACGTAGATCTCAAAGGTATTGTTTCTTAGCCTTATCCTGTGTACTTGCGATTTTGGGATCCAAATTCTCATACCATTGTCAATCAATATGGCTTTATCAGTTTCGTGTAGGATTCGCACTCGGGCCCATATGTATTTTTCTTTGGGATACAATAGATTGTAAATGCTAAATGGCCAGAACATAAGGTTACCTCCTACCGTACTTACAAGCTCTAATAGCAGTTCTTTTATTGATATTTAAGCTTTTGGCTATCTGTTTGTATGACACTCCCAATAAACGCAGTTGAGTTGCTTTCTTAGATAGTTTCTGATATAGATAAGGTTGGTGGACAGGAAGTATTCTAATACGGGCGGTTATTTCGGCGGAAGTTCGAATTGGTTGCAGCCGCGTCCGCCAGGTGTGTACCTTGCCTTTCTTAGTAGAAACTCGAAAAGGAGATGCAAAATGAATGGAAAGAATATGTGGAAGGGAGGAAGTAGTTTTCAGGTCCAGAAAGAAAGGAGATTAGGCATGAAGAAAGTATGTCTGGTAGTTATCATGATCATTGCCTCTTGTGCTTGGGCGGGGAACCTCCACGCTCAGGCGTTTCCAACGAAACAGGACTGCAAGGCTAAGTGTGAAGAATTCATGAAGCTGGCAGGAGCTGGCAAAATTGATGAGGCATTAGAGAGGATGGAACCGTATTGGGTCTTCTCTGCCACCGAATGGACTCAACTTCAGCTCCAGACTACTAAGCAGATGGCATTGGTTGAGCCACGGTTTGGAAAAACCCTCGGATATCAATTTGTCAGAGAGGAAATGGTCAAGGACACGATACTAAGATTTACCTATATCCAAAAGCAGGAACGACACCTTATACGATGGACATTTGTATTCTACAAACCAAATGATAGGTGGATTTTGAATGTCTTGGGGTGGGATGATGAGCTTGAGGCACTTTTCGATTGAGGACGGCCTTCGTCTAACATAGGCTTCGAGATTTCGCACCTCCGGAAAGAAAGGGGAATTCGTGGTTCCTGTTTCTATTCGATGAAAGAGAGGGTAGAGGACATACTGCTAATCCTGCCGCCTGGAGATTTATGACCTTTCGGTATTCTTTCGCATCTCGAGCGCCAAGAGGCACGAAACACACACATATGAGATGCTATGTTGATCTTTGCGTGTGGCGGCGGGTAAAATATAGCTTCTGCAAAATAGGGGGGATGTGGCTCAGTGGGTAGAGCGCTTGCTTCGCATGCAAGAGGTCGGGGGTTCGAATCCCCCCATCTCCACCATAAGGAGAAAAAATGCCCTATCAGGTTCTGGCCAGAAAATGGCGTCCTCAACTCTTTGAGGAAGTAGTGGGACAAGAACATGTGGTGAGGACATTAAGGAATGCTATCTCTATGAAGCGGGTCGGACATGCCTATCTTTTTACAGGACAGAGGGGAACAGGAAAAACCAGCACGGCCCGTATTCTGGCTAAGACCTTAAATTGTAAGGATGGACCCACCCCTAGTCCCTGCAATCAGTGTGATAACTGTCAGGAAATAATCAGGAGTGAGTCTTTGGATGTACTGGAGATCGATGGGGCTTCAAATCGGGGTATTGATGAGGTGAGAGATCTTCGCGAGAGGGTAAAGTTCACCCCTGCCAAGGCAAAATATAAGGTCTATATCATAGATGAAGTCCATATGCTCACCCGCGAGGCTTTCAATGCTCTTCTTAAGACTCTGGAAGAGCCTCCCTCTCATGTCGTTTTCGTCCTAGCCACCACCAATCCTCATAAGCTTCCCCTCACTATTATTTCGCGCTGTCAGAGGTTCGACTTTAGAAAACTCTCCACTGCTGAGATTCTTGCCCGCCTTGAGCAAATAGTGGAAAAAGAGGGGATAGGTATCAGCAAAGGCGCCCTTGGCCTTATTGTTGAAGGAGCAGAGAATAGTATGCGGGATGCTCAGGGAACTCTTGACCAGGCTATCTCCTATGCTCGGGGTAAAATTGAGGAGCAGGATGTAGCTGAGATCATGGGAATTCCTGAAAAAAAGTCTCTTCTGGCCCTCACCGAGAACGTAGCTCGCAAGGACCCCCTGGCCAATATCGAATTAGTCAACCAATTGCTTGAGAAAGGGAAAGATCCTGAATGGCTGATCAAGCGCTGGCAGAAATGGTTCAGGGACCTGATGGTGGTGAAGATGGGGGGAGGGGATCTTGTCTCTCTTTCACCTCGAGAGCGCAAAGAGGCTGAGAATCAAGCTGGCCGTTTCAGCTTAAAAGAGCTACTGCACATTATGGAGCTTCTTGGCCAGGCCAGAAGAAAGGTATCTTTCTCCTCTCAGCCCCAGATTCAACTGGAGGTCCTGGTGGTTCAGCTTTCTTCAGATTTTGAGCTGGAGGACCTTGGCTTGAAAGACCCTGATTTGGCCAGGGTCTATCAGAGGATAGTTGATCTGGAGGAAAAACTAGGTGTTGCATCACCTGCTCTGGAAAAAAAGATGGAGCCGTCTTCGGGGGCTGCGGAGAAAAAAGAGCCAAAGATAACTCCTCTATCTACCCCGAAAGTCGGGGAAAGAAAAGAGGAAGTAAGTGAAGAGAGGAAAAGCTCACCTCAGGCTCAAAAGAGGGAAAAACTCCAGCCCCAGCGGGAAGAAGCTCCCGGGAATCTCCATCTGGATGCGTTTTCCCAAAAGTGGGAGCTTGTGGTCAGGGAAGTTGAGAGTAGGCGAAAATCTATTGGCTCTATTATGCTGAAGGCAAAGGTTTTGAAGGTGGAGGGTAGCTCCGCTACCTTGGGACTGGCGAAGCCGTTTCACCGGGAGAGCCTAAGAAAGAAAGAAAACGTTCGCCTTATTCAGGAAGTTCTCGACAAATTCGTCGGTTCTAACTTTACCCTCCGCTATGTCTTGCTTGAAGAGGAAAAAGAGAGAACGCCAGAGGAGGTTTCCTCCAGGAACAAACTAGCGGATCTGGTGGCCAGGACCACGGATCTTTTCCAAGGGGAAATAGTGGAGGATACAACCAGGAGGTAGTTTCGATGATAGAGGGTGTTGCCAAACTCCTTCGGCAATTTCATGCTATGCAGGGGGAGATGAAGAAAATGCAGGAACAAATCGCCAGAGAAGAAGTTGCTGGCTCTAGCGGCGGAGAAATGGTCAAGGTAACCATTAATGGCAAGTTTGAGGTGCTTGATGTGCAATTGGACAGGAAACTCTTGGAAGAGGGTAATGTAGATATGCTCGAGGGTATGATCGTCGCAGCGATGAACAACGCCGTGGCTAAGATGCAGGAGTTGCTCAAGGAGAAGGTGAAAGAACTCACCGGGGGACTGAATCTAGGGGAGCTGGGAATCCCCGGGCTTTTTAGTTAAGCCTTGTATTCCGACGATCTCCTCAGGACCTTGCTTTTCACATATCGAGGGTATCTAGACAAAGGGAAATGTGGAATTTACTGGTGAGCTAACTCTTTCAGAAAGCTCTGGACAGGAGCTGGAAATTTTGGGCAAAGCATGATTGGCAAGCGTTTCTTGTACATCCCCCGCCAAGAGCCTGTAGCCCTTGTCCTAGAGGGGGTTGACACGAGGTTGGACTTATGTATAATTATAATTCAAAAAAGGAGGGTGCAGGATGAAGATTAAGCCCCTGGGTAAGAGAATAGTGGTGAAAGGTCTGAAACAGGAGGAGAAAACAGAAGGAGGGATTTATCTACCTGAGACTGCCAGCAAGGAAAAACCCCAGCAGGGAAAGGTAACCGCGGTTGGAGCCGAGTTCAAAGGGGTTAAGATAGGCGACACAGTCATCTTTGCCAAATACGGGGGGACGGAGATAAAGATCGAAGACGAAGACTATCTCGTGCTCGGCGAGGATGATGTTTTGGGCGTAATAGAATAAAAGTAACAGGAGGGAATAAGAATGGCTAAGCAAATATTATTTAGAGCCGACGCCAGACAGGCTCTAGTGAGGGGTGTGGATCAGCTGGCTGACGCTGTCACCATTACCCTGGGTCCTAAAGGGCAAAACGTGGCTCTGGCCAAAAGTTTTGGTTCTCCCACCGTCACTGACGACGGGGTGACAGTAGCCAAGGACATTGAACTTAAGGATGCCAGTGAGAATGTAGGTGCGCAGCTAGTCAAGGAGGTAGCTGAAAAAACCAAAGATGTAGCCGGGGACGGAACGACTACAGCTACTCTTCTTACTCAATACATAATTCATCAAGGATTGAAACATGTCATGGCGGGGGTCAATCCCACTCATCTGAGAAAAGGAATAGAAAAAGCGGTAAATGCAACAGTAGGTGAGATCAAGAAAATGAGTAAAGTGGTCAAGGACAAAACGGCCATCGGCCAGGTAGCCACAGTAGCTGCTTCCAACGATCCCGCCGTAGGTGATCTCATTGCTGATGCTATGGATAAGGTAGGAGAGGATGGAGTCATCACTATTGAAGAGGGTAAAACAGCCACCACCAACCTGGAAATTGTGGAAGGTATGCAGTTCGATAGAGGGTATCTGTCCCCTTATTTTATTACCAATCCCGATAAGATGGAAGTGGCGATGGAAGATGTCTACATTCTCCTACATGATAAGAAGATCAGCAATATGAAGGAGCTACTTCCTCTTCTGGAGAAAGTGGCTAATACAGGTAAAGCCTTCCTCCTTATTTGTGAGGATGTGGAGGGCGAAGCCTTGGCTACCCTGGTGGTCAATAAGATCCGGGGAACTCTGAAGTGCGCCGCCGTCAAAGCTCCCGGCTTTGGAGATCGAAGGAAAGCCATGCTGGAGGATATTGGTGTCCTTACCGGAGGCGAGGTGATAGCCGAAGATCTCGGCTTGAAACTGGAGAGCGTTGATATTTCTATGCTGGGCAAAGCCAAGCGAATAAAGATCGACAATGAGAATACCACCATTATTGAGGGTCAGGGTGAGCGGAAAAAGATCGAAGATAGGATAGCTCAGATCAAACTTCAGAAAGATGATACAGATTCTGACTACGACCGAGAGAAGCTTGAGGAGAGATTGGCTAAGCTGGCTGGTGGAGTAGCGGTGATTAATGTGGGTGCCGCCACAGAAGCAGAGATGAAGACCAACAAAGCCAGAATTGAAGATGCTGTAGCTGCCACCAGAGCTGCTGTGGAAGAGGGAATAGTACCTGGGGGAGGGGTAACTCTTATCAGGGCTATTGCCGCTCTAAATAAGGTGAAGGCGGATAATCCTGATGAGCAAATTGGAATAAGAATTATTCGGGATTCCCTCAGAGAGCCGCTTCGTAAGATTGCGGAAAATGCTGGTCTAGAAGGAGGGGTGGTGGCGGAAGAAGTCATGAAGAGACAGGGTTCGGTCGGGTTCAATGCAGAGACTGGGAAGTACGAAGATCTATCAGAGGCTGGGGTCATCGATCCTGCCAAAGTGGTTCGAAGCACCATCCAGAATGCAGCCAGTGTTGCTACCCTTATTCTGACTACTGACGCAGTGGTTACTGACATACCGGAAGAAAAAGAAAGAGGACCTGGAATGCCTCCTGGAGGCATGGGAGGTATGCCACCTCAGTACTAAGGCGACAAAGGTAAATAGTGAACTTTGAGGGCAGAAGGATTCTCCTTCTGCCCTCTTTTATTTTTGGCTTACCTCACTATCTGTGGCCTGTGCCGATGTGTCCAGACCTCCTAGGGCAATCTTGAGGACTCGCTATTTATTCTTACTTCCGCGTCTTTTTTCCTCTTTTTATACTTGTCCGGCGGATTTACTACCGCCCGATCTGGTAGCGGTTTTCCCTGAGAGGTCAAAGACCACGGTGTACACCTACAGGGCTGCTAACTCAACACAGTATAACTAATAGATTTATTTTGTAACTTCGCGCATTAGACCCTCCTCTGCAATAACTCTGAACACCTCCCATGTATAAAGACCTTTTGTCCCAATTCATCCTTGACAAGGTAATTTATATGTCCTAGCATAGTAACTACGGACCTGAGTGGTGAATAGCTTTTCTTGTCAAGAATCCCTAATGATTCATTCTCAAGAGGGCCAATTATGGGTGTATATGGACAGAATGGCCTCTCAAAGCAGGGGTGTTCACAAAGGAATTTCTAGAGGAGAAGGGTGATTGAGGATTGGTGCAGTGCTAAGTAAAACCAGGGGATCGATTATAGTGTTTATGTCTCTTGCTTTGATTGCGGCAACAACCGCAGTTGCCCTAGCCGTCCAGGATTACATATTCACCTACAGCGACTCTTCTCGAACATTGGAGGCGAGCGCATTTGGGGACGGGGACACTGTTTACGTAAAGGTAACTGACACTCAAACAACAGGTGGGACAGAAGCAATAACTGTGGAAAACAACCAAATAGGAAATGAAATATCCGTCAATGTCACCGATAGCAATAGTGATTCTTTCTACCTTGGGTACTTCATAGTGTACTCTGGGGCAAATGATGATGCTAGTGATAAACTAGCCCTATTCTATGGGCAATCAGCGACTATTACTGTTGACCTTGCGAATGACGGAACCCCTGGAACCAGGACAATTTCTGCCGACTACACTGCTCCTGCCCCCAGTAACTTAACCGCTACAGCCATTGCAGGGGGTAGCATTAGACTTGACTGGACTGCCTCCTCTCCCGAGACTAACGTTGATTGGTACAAAATCTACCGCTCTACCACCTCGGAAGGTCAAGATTTTAACAGTCCTCTGGCAAGTGTTTCTGCGGGAACAACCACCTACACTGATAGCGCTGCTACCGTAGGCGTAACTTACTACTATGTGGTAAGAGCTCAGGATGCTGTGGGGAATACCGACAGTAACACTAACGAAGTCTGGGCTACCGCTGGCTTTTCCTTCACCGTTTCTGAGGTCTACATAAGATATCAAGACACTTCTCTTTACGACCTTTCCTCTTCCACGAACCGGAGTAGTCCTACCGTATTTGCTAGCGGCAAAATCGATGAGATTTATCTTAAGGTGACTATATACACTGTCGTTCCACTTGATGAGTCTACCTCCACCATTGCTTTATACAAGCTGGTGGATAGCGAAACAGAAGAAGTCTCAGGAACTCAGGATATTGACCAGGACACCGGCACCGCAGAGATGAGTTTCGACCTTGACCCTGCCTTCAATCCAGCTTTGGACGATGGTACCCGGGATGGCACCTACTGGGTGGATATAACAGTGGCAGATACTCAAGGCAACAGCCAGGATTATGACTACTATTTTGTCTATGATACCACCTCCCCCTCAGTCCCCGATTTTCAGATAACTTCTTACGACCCCAGTGCTGGCTCGATAACTGTTACTGGTACAACAGTTCCAGATAATCTATCTGACCCCACAGAGTTCTATTCCAATCCCGCTGCCCTTCTTTCTGTCGTTTTTCGCACGACTCATGTAGTTCAGTCTGGTAGCCCTATTGAGGTTATCTATACTGTCACTGAGGACGCCGCAATCACCATCCGGATATATAACTTAGTAGGAGAAATGGTCAAGGAATGGACAGGAAGTGTTTCTCTGGGTACAGAGAATAAGTGGACATGGTACGGCAGGAATATGTATGACCAGGAAGTTAATAATGGAACATACATTTTCAAAATTAGTGCCGAGACCAGCGGTGGCCGTCATGACCGCAAAATCAATCTATTGGGAGTTGCTCGTTAAAATGAGAGTAAAACAGGTGTTTTTAGAAAAATGAAGCTTATTAAGCGGGTTAGAGTCAAAGGGTGCGCTGGCATATTACTCTTAGTCCTGATCTTTGTTATTCGTATACAGCCGGTCTTGGCCGGAGGTGAGGATAACATCACCACTTCTGGGGTTCTTGCCCATGATGAGACCTGGGGCGGTAGGGTTCACATTACAGGGGATGTCGTAGTACCCGAGGGGATAACCCTAGTTATCCAGCCAGGGACAGTCATAACCTTCACACCTAACAGGAGCGATAATGACGTAGGGACGCCAGTTCTTGGCGAGCTATGGGCCAATAAATGCAACTTAGTAGTCAAGGGAAACTTGAGAATAGAGGGAGAAAAGGACAGTAGAGTAGTCATGGGCGAGCTTGTTTATGACGTAAATAGGCAGACTTCGATAAGTTGGGGAGGAATCATATTTGAAGGAACGAATGTCAGCTCAATTATCAAACATACTGAGATAAGGTATGCCGATGTTGCTCTAGTCTTTACTGGTTCTTCCATCCCCAGGATAATTAATAGCACGATCGCTGATAATGATGTGGGTGTTATGACTTTTGACTTTTCCGCACCAAGAATAAATGGCAATAAGATTCATGGTAACACCCTTCGGGGCATCTCCTGCTACGATTACTCGTTTCCCATGATAAGCCATAATGCTATTGAAAGCAGCGACGTAGGCATAGGATGTGAAGACTCTTCTTTTCCAATTATTCAATACAATAGGTTTAGTGACAACAGCGTTGGGATCTTAATCCAAGGGGGTTCTAATCCCGCCAGGGTGGGGAACATCTTTAGTAGTAACACTGAGGCGATTGAGATAGAAGGACCAAGAAATGGAAGGTAAGATTAGATGGAAGATAAGATTAGATGGAAGATAAGATTAGAAGGATGATCGATCAAAAACGAATCTTATTCGACTCTTTCCACTTGGATGGTGCAGTTTGTTACCACCGCTGCTATGGCTCCTACTGCAGCCAGGATAGGAGCAAGTAGAGCTCCTACTGCCGCAACCGTCAGAGGAATTTCCATTAGGATTTTCCCCTCCTGTTTTATGACAATTCTCCTGATATTTCCTTCATGAATTATTTTTCTAACCCGGCTCAGCAGCTCACTTCCCGAAATCTCAAATTCCTCTTTCCTAACCCCTCTGTCTGCCCCAACCCTTGCCCCGCATTGTGAGCAGAACTTGGCATTAGCAGGCAGTCTTGCCTGGCACTTTGCACAAACCTCTGTTTTTTGCATCATGTCTCCTTCCTGGACATTCTTGATGGTAAAGTAGCGTGGCGACGTTACGGGTTAATTATAGACTTGCTCGATTCTTTGTCAACGAGCTCAATTCTTTTGGCTAGAGTGGTACTGCACACTTTTCAAGGAACCGCTAGCGGGATAAAGAGAGGCTCTCCGAGCCCATTCTTACCAAATTCCCGGATGATGCCCTGGCCTTCGACTGAGGTAACCCATCCGATGTAGGCCATGGCCAGGACATAGTTGACGTAGGGGAATTTGGCTGGATTTACAGCAATGATACCGTAGGGATTGAAAAGATCAGGGTCCCCTTCCGAGAGTACCTCAAGGTCAAGTCTGTCTGAGTAGGCAAGGTAGGTGCCTCTATCTGCCAGGGTGTAGGCGAGTTTCTGGTTTGCTATTTGAATAGCAGCACCCATTCCCTGACCCGCCTCCGAGTACCACGTACCTTGGGGCACAATTTTAGCCTTTTCCCATAGGGCCAGCTCTTTTTTATGAGTTCCTGAGTCATCTCCCCTTGAGACAAAGAAAGCCCCTGTGTGAGCGATCTTTCTCAAGGCCTCTTTGGCGTCCTTCATTCCGCGGATTTCCGCCGGATCGGCTGCCGGACCGATTATGAGAAAATCGTTGCACATAACATCTCTTCGATTGACGCCATACCCGTCGGAAAGGAATTTCTCCTCTGCCTCGCGGTCGTGAACAAAAACCACATCCACATCCCCATTGGAGGCGATCTTAAGGGCTTTGCCTGTCCCAACAGCGACGATGTCAACGCGGCAGTTGAATCTTTTTTCAAAAGGAGGATTTAGAGCCTGGAAAAGGCCTGAGTTATCGGTACTGGTGGTACTGGAGACCTTCAATCTTTCCAGAGCAAGGCTTGAGGTAGCACTGGAAAAGATCAAAACCAAGGCTAGAGGTAGAATCGTCACCCATGGTCTCATTTGACTTCTCCTTACTTCAATTGATTCTTGCCTTGTTTGTTGCTTTTTTCTTCTTGTCATTTTCTTTCTCTTTCTTTGATACTGTTCATGCTCTTTCTCAAGCCCTTTTCTTTGACCAATTTCCTGGCTGCCCAGGTCGTCCTTTGGGACGGAGATGGCGAGTCTTTTCCAGATGGGCTTTCAAGAAAGACACCCACCCTCTTTAGAATATCATACCGCGGAAGCCTGTCAAGAGCATCTGCCTACTTTGGTAAGCTTGGGTCATAATAACTCCATCTTGGTTATCCTAGGGCTTGACTTTTTGAGGTGTTCTGCTAGGGTTCTTCCAGTGCTCGGGAAGGAAGAACTCTATGAGCTATTTCACTGAGGGTCTTTTCACTGCTGGTCGCCTTCTTTTTGCTGTGGATCCCGAGGTCTATGGGATTGTTGGCCGCTCGCTCAGGATTTCTCTCACTGCCACATTTTTCGCCAGCTTGGTGGGAGTCCCTCTCGGTTTCCTCATCGGGTCGAGAGATTTTCGGGGAAAGGCTATTGTGGTTATCGTTGTCCATACTCTTATGGCACTTCCTACCGTGGTGGTGGGTCTTTTAGGCTATGCTATTCTCTCAAGGCAGGCTCCTTTAGGTTTCCTTGAGCTTCTCTTTACTCCTCGAGCCATCATTATGGGCGAGTTCATTCTCTCACTGCCTATTATTACGGCTCTGACCATCTCAGCAATTCACGGACTTGATCGGCGGGCAGTTCTCACAGCTCAGACTCTGGGAGCGGGAAAGTTCCGGGTAGCCTGGACGAGTTTGATGGAAGCACGATATTCTGTTCTGGCGGCAGTCATTGTGGGCTTCGGACGGGCAGCATCTGAGGTAGGGTCCGCCATGATGCTGGGGGGCAACATTCGATTCTATACCCGAACCATGACTACTGCGATTGCTCTAGAAACCAGCAAGGGGGAATTTGGATTTGCTCTGGCCCTGGGGCTATTTTTGCTTCTGGTGGTATTCTCGGTGAATATTCTCCTCCACCTTTTTCAGATGAAGGGCAGGGTAAGATGATGATGTCCGCACGTCATCCGCAGTTTGAGCTTCTGGACATTGTCCACCGGTACGATGGGAAGAAAGCTTTGGAGATCGGTCGTTTGGTCCTGCAGGGAGGTGAGATTTACGGATTTGTGGGACCCAATGGCTCGGGGAAAACCACGCTTCTATATATTATGAATCTACTCCTTCGACCCACCGAGGGCCAGATATTTTTTGAAGGAAAACCTATCTATGAAGGTGCAAACTGCAGAAGCTCGGCCCAAAGAAAGATGACCATGGTTCTACAGAACCCATATCTATTTGACACCACCGTGGAAAAAAACCTGGAGTATTCCCTCAAGCTCAGGGGGCTGCCTAGAGAAAAGCGCCTCGGCCTCGTCCGGGATGCTCTGGATGAGGTGGGTCTTGTGGGCTTTGAGAAGCGAAGGGCAAGGCAGCTCTCGGGTGGGGAAGTACAACTGGTGGGATTAGCCAGAGCCCTGGCTCTCGGTCCCGGGGTTCTTTTTCTGGACGAGCCTACTGCCAATGTTGATGCCAAGCGCATCCGGCAGTTAGAAAATATTATCACGAAGATTAACCGGGAGCGAGGTACCACTGTTGTTCTCACCACTCACAATCTGGATGAGGCCTATCGAATAGCTCACAGAGTTTTCTCCCTCTTCGAAGGAAACCTGGTTTCTCCAACCATGCATAATCTCTTCAAAGGGGCTATTCGCACCTCTCCAGAGGGAACCTGCTTCGACACGGGGAAGATAAGAATCCAGATTCCTTCTGAATACAAGGATTCTGAATCAGAGCATGCTACGGTGGATCCGGATGAGATTATTCTGTCCCGGGAGCCTTTTGTTTCCAGTGCGCGCAACAGTTTTGCTGGTGCCATCGTCCAGATATCTTCTGAGGGGGATAGGGTATATCTGGACGTTGAGTCAGGTGAAGTATTCAGGGTCGAGATTACCGGTCAATCTTTCCGGGAGATGGGGTTAAATGTCAGATCCAGAGTCTACCTTACGTTCAAAGCAACCTCGGTGCATATTCTTTAGCCAAAACATAAATGAGGAGTGAAGAGCATGGAGAAAGAAATGCTGACAGCCAGGGAAGTGGCAGCGTATCTTAATATCAATGAGAAGATGGTCTACCGTCTGGTTCGAGAAGCTCGCCTGCCGGGGACTCAGATTACAGGAAAATGGACCTTTTCTCGGCCTCTCATTCGAAACTGGGTCGAATCACAGTCTCTTCATAAGCTGAAGGTTCCCCATCCGGCCCCTCATCCTTCCTCGCTTCCCTCTCATAACCTGTTTATTGCCGGAAGCAACGATCTTATCATGGAGAGGATGCAAACTCATCTCCTCAAAGGGTTCTCTCCGGGGATCGTGACCTACATGGCCAATACAGGAAGCCTGGGAGGGCTGAGGGCTCTTCATCTGGGACGGGCCCATATGGCAGGTGTGCATCTTTATCATCCCCAGAGCAAAGAATACAATATTCCCTACTTGAAAGATTTCGTCCCCGAAGAAGAAGTTCTCGTCTTCCATCTTGCCTGTAGGAACCAGGGATTCATCTTGAATCCGCATCGGAGTGCTTTTTTTGAGGGCGTGGGAGATTTAGCTTCCTCCGATATGCGATTGGTTAACAGGGAGCCAGGATCAGGAACCCGGCTGCTCCTGGATCACCTTCTGGCGGAGGAAGGTATTAGCCCGAGGAAGGTCCGTGGATATCCTCACGAAGTCTTCACACATATGGAGGTGGGGCTGGCAGTTTTGCGTGGTGAGGCAGACGTCGGACTTGGCATACAACCAGTGGCAGAGCGCCTTCACCTTAAGTTCCTGCCCATAACCACTGAGCGTTATGATTTGGTAGTACCCAAAGAAAACCTGTCAATCAAGAGCGTTCAGGTATTCTTGAATCTCCTCCATTCAGCCAGGTTCTCTAAGTTGGCCGGTGATCTTGTCGGATATGACCTGAAAGACTCGGGCAAGATGGTCCACTAGCTTCAGCTCGCATAATGGCAGCCTTTGGCGAGATAGCGGAGGTAGTGAAATGCCAGAAAACAAGCCCATACATGAAACTTCTTGGGTTGCTTAAGAGGATAAGGGAGGAGCCATTCATTGGCACATAAAGTCTACCGCACAAGATTCCCTGTCTCCAAACTTCGAAGGAAAAGGAACTATAAGAGGATGCAGCATCAAATCTCTCTCCCCAGGAGGGGCGCCAGAGGGGGAAGGGGGATATCTCGAAGAGGAGCATAGAGGAAACGTGAGAGAAAAGCTCGCTCTAGCCTCTCCAGCTCAGCTGGAGGTTATCTCACTTACAAGGTTTAGATAATCTTTGAGATGGCGAGCGATGAGAAACTTCTCTCGAACCAGCTTTTTCCCGGCTTTTCCCATCTTTTGGGCTTGAGATGGATTTTTCAAGAGATACTCGACTCTTTGGGCTGCTTCCCCCACCGAGGAAACCAGAAAACCGTTCTCTCCATCCCTTATCTGGAGCTTGATTCCTCCCACCTTTCCTCCCACCACCGCCTTCTCCTTCCAGAGAGCCTCGGTCACTGTGAGTCCAAAACCTTCCTTAAGGGATTTTTGGATGATTACATCAGCTCCCCTCTGCAGAGCATTGATTTCCAGGAAACTGGTAGGGGGAAGGTCCAGGATGTGAATGTCAGGATCATCTCTTGTCTCCTCCATCACCTTGGCCAGGATCTTAGAACCTTCCGGATCATCCTCAGCGCCTCCTCCGGCCAGAACCAACTGACAATCCATCCTTTCCTTGAGTATACGATAGGCTTCGATGACTCCCAGGGGATCCTTGGAGGGGTCAAATCGGGAGACTTGAAGTAGAGTCGGCCTGCCTTTGGGGATCCTGAACTTCTGATAGAGCTCCCTCACTTTTTGTGGGGAAAGGTCCCGGTTCTTGTCACTCAGAGGATCGATGGAGGGGGCAATGATGTACTGTGGAATGGAAAGAGCCTGCCTGAACTCTGGCACGGAAAAAATAGTCGCATCGTAGCTCGCAACATAGGAATGAAGAAATTCCCAGACTTCTCGCTCGGGCCGCGAAAGATCTATGTGACATCTCCAGACCCACTTATTTGTACCTTTTGCCTCCACCAAAGGTAGAGGCTGGATGTCGTGAACTACCACAACATCGGCGCCAAGACCGAGCCTTTTTGCATTCTCTCTATTAACCCTTTGGTATTCCTTCGCCATATCCCGGGTGAGACGAGATTTGCCTCCCATCCCCTGCAGGGAATTGTGGAGGGACTTGGTTATCCGGAAGAACTCTTTAGTTCCCCGGATTACCTTCCACTCACAGGAAATGCCCAGGTCCCGAAAAAGGGGCACCAGACTCTTAAGTATCTCGGCAACCCCGCCCCCTGTGCCGGTGGAGTTAACATGCAGGAGAGTGATACCTTTTAGCCTGCGGGCCTGATCCTTTAGCCTTTCAATTTCTTCGTAGCCTATGATCTTCTCATATTTGGAGAGCTCGGAAGCCATCAGGATTTTCTCCCCTCACCTAGAGACGTTATCCTTTTATGGAGCCTGCCAGAATGCCCCTTACAAAATATCGCTGAAGCCCAAAGAAAATACTCAGCGGCAGGAGCATGGAGACAAATACCGCTGCGGTAAGCACTTCCCAATCCTGGCCATAGGAACCGACCAGGCTGCTCACCTGGACGGTAATAGGTGCCACGTCTGGCGTGCCTCCGAGATAGACAAGGGCCACCAGAAGGTCATTCCATACCCAGAGGAACTGAAAGATGGTGACGGAGGCGATAGCAGTAATGGAGAGCGGTAGGACCAACCGGAAGAAGATTTGAAGCGTAGATGCACCATCTATAGTAGCTGAATCGAATAGCTCACTGGGTAAGGCTCCTATGAAATTGTACAGGAGATATATGGTTAGGGGAAGGCCGTAGCCGGTATGGGCTAACCAGATTCCAGGAAACGTACCAGCAAGACCGAGTCGGTTGAAAAGGCGCAAGATGGGGATCATGGTTGTCTGAAGAGGTATCACCAGGAGGGCTACCAGCATTATGAAGAGGAACCTGCGTCCGGGGAATCTCATCCAGGCAAAGGCGTAGGCAGCAAGCGCCGCTATCATAATGGGAAGAATGGTGGCAGGGATGGTGATGATGAGACTGTTTAAGAAAGCCCGGCCTATCCCACCTTGGTTGATGACGCTTTCATAATTCCTTAGTGTATACTGGGTAAACTCGAAAGGAACCCTCAGGGCGGTCCACCACCCGGTAGCTGCTACGTCTGGGGCGGGCCTGAAGGAAGTTACGAGCACCCCAAGAGTGGGAAAGACCCATATGAGGGCGATGACGATAATTACCGCGTGAAGCGGAATCCGGGACAGAACTCTCACCAGTCTTTCCATTATCGCAGCAGCTCCTCTCTCTTGAAGCGCCGGATGTTGATGAGCATCATGGGGACAATAAGCACCAGCAAAATTACAGCAATGGCGCTCGCCCGGCCAAAATTTCTAAAATGGAACATTTCCTTGTACATACGATTGGCAATAACCTCAGTTGAGAAGTTACCGTTAGTCATAACGTAGACGATATCAAATATCTTGAGTACGAAGATCGTCATGGTGGTAGTGAGAACAGCCACAGTTGGCATCATAAGAGGGAGGGTAACTCTTCCAAAAATCTGCCACTCACCGGCCCCGTCGACGCGAGCGGCTTCCAGGAGCTGCCCAGGAATGCCCTTGTATGCAGCCGACAAAATCACCATGCAAAATCCAGTCCATATCCACACGGCAACGGCAATAAGGCAGAGATTATTAATCCACGGTCTCTCGATGAGCCAGCCGAGGGGAGAAATGTTGAGGAGGCTGAGGAAGCCGTTGAGTATGCCGATCTGGGGAGCGCCCGGGGGTCGGTAAGCGTAGACGAACTTCCAGATTACCCCCGCACCAACAAAGGAAATGGCCATGGGCATAAAGATGATGGACTTGACCACCGTTTCATATCTTACGCGGTCCAGAATTACAGCCAGAATCAGTCCCAGAAATACGGTCAACGTGGTAAAAACCAATACCCATAGAGCATTGTTTCGAAATGCGGTGAGCATTACTCTGTTGGTGAAGGCGAATATGTAGTTACTGACTCCCACGAACTTCCTGGAGCCTGGACCAAAGAAAGATAGATAGAATGTGTGGACGGAAGGATAAATCAGAAAAAAGGTCAGCATAATGAGTGCTGGCGATATATATAACCAGGGTACCCATCGTTTTGTTTGCAAATAGACCCTTCCCTTATGTAAGATAAATAAGAGGTCTGCAGCCACCTGCTGGACGACCGCAGACCTCTTCTTATGACTCGACCTTATTCTTTGTAAGCATCCACAGCGCTCGCTTCGATGGTTTCAAGAACTGTGTCCAGATTCTCTCCACCTACGTAGTCCAGTATTCCGCTCCAGAAGGTTCCAGAACCTACGGCAGCCGGCATGAGGTCTGATCCGTCGAATCGGAAGGTTTTGGCACCTACCAGTATCTCCGCGGCTTTCCGTGTGAGCTCGTCTGGATAAGCATTGGGATTGACCCGCCCGTTAGCAGATAGTTTTCCGAGCGCAGCCACCCAGATCTCCTGAGCACCCGGGGTGATGAGATACCTCATAAAGGCCCTGGCCTCCGGGGTGTCGTTGAACATACCGAAAAGGTCAGCCGCCCCCAGTGCTGGAGTGCCATACTCCGCATCAATGGGTGGAAAGGGAAAGAAGCTAAAGTCTACTCCTGCTACCAGGCCAGGGTTAGCGTTGAGGATAAAGGACTTGATGAAAGTTGCCTGTCTGTGCATGTAAGCATTAGGTGGTGTGGTGAACAGGGCATTTGGAGCATCGCCAAAGTTGGCGGTAAGTTCACCTGTGGTTCCCCCGTAGACATACTTTTCATTCCTAGCAATCTTACCGAATAGCTCGAAGGCGCGCTTCACCTTAGGATCCGTCCAGGGAATCTCGTGGCTAACCCACTCATCGTACACCTCCGGGGAAGTGCTTCTGAGCATGATATCCTCAATCCAGTCAGTCCCTGGCCAGCCGCTGGCAGCGCCACTCTCAAGACCAATAGCCCAGGGAGCCTTACCGTCGGCTACTATCTTGTCAGATAGGGCCATGAGTTCATCCCAGGTTTTGGGGACCTCGTACCCTGCGCTGGCAAATGCCTTGGGACTGTACCAAACCAGGCTCTTGAGATCTGCAGAGATGAAAAAGCCATAGAGTTTTCCCTTGTAGCTTGCCAGATCAAGCCATGTTTTTGCATAGTCACTCCTGATCTTCGACATGTCCATAAAGGTAGCCAAATCAACCAATGCGCCGATTTTAGCGAACTCTTCCAGCTGTCCCGGATTCGGTAGAGCAGAGACATCGGGTGGATTACCAGCCGCAACCCGTGTGGTGAGTATAGCCGGTAGGTCCCGTGTGCCGGTGAAATCCACTCTAATGCCGGTGGCCGCTTCGAAGGGCTCCACCATCTTCCTAAAAGATGGGGTCTCGTCAGCTCCCCATACGCCAAGTACACTCACCTTCTTTTCAGCAGAAGCAACCACGGCAGCGGACAGCGTCAGCACCGCTGCCAGGAAAAGAACTAAAATTTTCCTACTCATCTTTTCCTCCTTCTTTCAGATTCTTCTTCTCAGATTATTCTTCGCCCCCTTTTTTCTTATCCATCACCCCCTTTTCTTAAAGAAGTTCTAGATGCATCTCACGGCTAACCTCACGTTATTTTTACTCTGAGATTAGCCTATTCTTCTTCCTTCAGGCAGCACATTCTCCAGTGCATCTTCGTGCGTGGAGATTACAGTTTTTCAAAGAAAACATCCGGGTTCTTAAATAGAGCCTGCAGGATACTGAGGGCAGCTCCCTTAGCGCAGGGAAATTCTCTATCCCGTGCAGGCTCTAGGCGAAGATCCCAGTTGAATACTCCTGGCAGATGGCTCTTGAGTTCCCCCTCACATTCCTGAATGAAGAGAGGTTCTGACTCTCCAAGAATACCAGCATTGATTACTGCGCGATCCGGGTCAAAGAGACTGATCATATTAATCATGGGTATGACAAGATGATTCTTGAGTTTCTCTACCATCTCTTGGGGATCCCGGTCTGCAATAGCCTCTTCAATGGCTTCCTCGGCATTCATCCTTTTAGACAGGTTCATATAAGCATGCCGCAGGGTTCCAGCATTTCCGTGGGCACCATGGAAAACCTCACCTTTCAGGAGAACTCCACCCCCCATTCTAATGTCTCCTCTGGTTCCTCTTCTCAAGGTGAGATAGACCAGGACCTCATCTTGGTACCTCATGTGATGACTCTCGGAAAGGGTCATAAGATTAACGTCGTTATCTACAGTTACGGGTACACCCGTCATTTCCTCGAGCATCCGCTTTACCGGGACATTCCTCCAGGGGGGAAGGTTCTTTCCGGAAAGGGTCATTTCCCCATTGCGGATGAAGGCAGGAGCTCCAAAGCCGATGCCAACAACGTCTTCATTTCTGAGCTGTGTATCTTTTACCAGGTTACCTATTTGTTCTCCCACAAACTGGATAGCTCTGTCTGCTCCAGCTTCCACAGGAAGATGGGAGGCGCTCTTGTTGACCGGACTTCCGCTCAAATCTGTAATGAGGACGGTGAGCTCCGGGATCTCAAAGTCTACGCCTATAGCATATTTGATCTTATCATTGAATTGATAAAGCATGGGTCTTCGCCCTCCCAAGGAGGTTTCGTACCCGGCCTCTTTGACGATTCCTTTGTTCAAGAAGAGTCGAATGATACTGTCCACCGTGGGAAGGGAGAGACGAGAGATGTAGGCTATTTCTTTTTTGGAAAGACACTTCTTTTTTCTTAATGCAGAAATAACCCGAGTGCTGTTCAGCTTCCTTCTTATCATTTCCTTATTTGCCCCGAGGCTCCTAACATCCGCCACTTCTTAAGAGGCTTTTATAAAATACCTTTATTAAGTTTACAAGAGGATGAAGATAAGTCAAGCTTACCACTTCGTTTGACCAGAGACACATTTTCTGATAGTCTCTTTTTGAGAAGATGTTCTCAATAACTGGGAAAGAGGGTCAGCAATGGCAGGGTTAGGTACCCTGGAGAAGGGTTTAAATATTCTCTCACTCTTCGATAAAGAGTATCCTGTAATGAGCATTCCACAGATAGCAGCCCGGTCGAATCTCCCTGAGAGCACAGCTTATAGATATGTTGCTACTCTGAAATCACAAGGGCTAATCAAAGAGGATACAAAGCCAGGATATTACCGACTGGGCCTTAAGATCCTGGAGTTGGCTCAGGTTGCCCGAGAACGGTTGGGTATTATCGATATTGCTCTGCCAGTAATGCAACAACTTCTGAAAAAGACAGAGGAGACTATTGTCTTAACAGCCATTTCTGGACAGAAGGTTATGTGCATTGAGCGGGTTGAGAGTAGCCATACTTTGAGACTCTCGTTTGATCAGGGTCGAACCATGTTTATGCATGCAGGGGCATCGGCGAAAGTGATAATGGCCTATCTTGATGAAGCGGAGCAAGACAGGATTATCAGAGAAGCAGGTCTTCCCAGGTTCACTGAAAATACGATAACAGACCCCGGGATACTAAGAGCCAATCTCAAGGACATTCGCAGGAAGGGATTTTGTATAAGCACCGGAGAGGTGGATCCCGGAGCCCGTGCTGCCGCTGCTCCCATATTAGACGAGCATGGAAAGATAATAGCAGGGTTGTCTGTGGTCGGACCGCTAGACCGTATCAAGGGCCCAAAGATTGATAAGTTTACTCATTTAGTTATGGAAGCTGCCAGCGAGATAGCAGAGCAGATAGATAAGGCAGGGTGGATACTGTGAATATCGGATTAATAAGGGTGCTAACTCTGTCAGATCAAAAGGAGATCGATAGGCATGGTTTGATAATTGAGGGTGCTTTTTTTGGACTTAAAGTCAGATCCAGATGTATAGAAGACCATCCTAGAGGGCTATATGACAAGATATCGGAAGAGGAGGCAAAGCCGAAGATTATAAGCTTAGCAAAGGAGTTAAGGAAAGGCGTTGAAGCGATTATCGTTAGCTGTGCAGCAGATCCTGCCGTAAAGGAGCTCAAAGAGATAGTGAATATCCCAGTCATAGGGGCTGGGGAGAGTTTAGCAGGTGTATCTCGAACGCTAGGAGGCTCTGTTGGCGTGATCACCATCACCAATAATGTTCCCGATCCGGTCAGAAGGGGTTTAGGCGAGCGTTATCTAACCTGGAAGAAGGTGGAGGGGGTAGAATCCACCCTCGACTTGAAGGAGGGCGATATCCTCGCCCGCACCCTAAATACCGCAGCGGCCCTGAGGAAGCAAGGCAGCAACGTGATCGCCTTGGCCTGCACGGGTTTCTCCACAGTGGGTGTGGCCCCTAAGATCAGCAAGGAGCTGGGTATGCCTGTGGTAGATCCCGTCTTGGCCGCCGGATCGATAGCATATAATTTGATGTTGAACAAGGAATGTTGGAGAGAAGATGTTGAAGATTGATAGGGAGTGGACAGAGGCAGCCGTGCTCGGTGGGGCCATTCTCGGCGGTGGTGGAGGAGGGAGTCTTGAGGAGGGGAGACGTCTTGCCAAGCTGGCCCTCGAACTCGGCAATCCCACCATTTCAAGGCTGGAGCAGTTTCCTGAGGAATCCCTTATATTGACGGTGTCCGCTGTAGGTGCCCCGTCTACGAATCAGCATCCCATCCCATCCTATTATGTGAAATCGGTAAGGATCATGATGGATCAACTAAGGGCAGAGATAAGAGGGATTATGACCAATGAGATAGGGGGATTAGCTGTAGTCAATGGCTTACTGCAGTCAGCGGCTCTGGATATCTCTTTAGTCGATGCCGCCTGTAACGGGAGAGCTCATCCCACAGGGGCTATGGGATCGATGGGGTTGTCAATGGATAAGGACTTCATCTCACATCAGGCTGCCGTCGGCGGATTCCGGGAAGATGGCAGGTATATCGAGATATATGCGAAGGGGGCTCTTTCCATGGTATGCAAGGTGGTCAGAAAGGCTGCAGAGGAGGTGGGAGGCGCCATAGCGGTGGCTAGAAATCCTGTTCCGGCCAGATATGTCAGGGAGAATGCAGCGGTAGGAGTCTTGAGCCAAGCGGTCCGAATAGGGAGGACCTACCTCGAAGGCAATAGTGGAGAAGAGAGAGCAGAGAAGGTCGTAAAAGCTCTCAACGGGGCCATAATTGTCCAAGGGAAAGTGGATTCAGTGGAACTGGTTTTACAAGGGGGATTTGATGTAGGAGAGGTAAAAGTGGGTGAGTTTGAGCTGACCTTCTGGAATGAATATATGACCCTGGAGAGGGAGGGAGAGCGTTTGGCCACTTTTCCTGATCTGATCATGACAATGCAAGCAAAGTCCGGCCGCCCAATTACCACAGCAGAGATACAAAAGGATCAGGAAGCCGTAATAATCATGGTTCCACGGGAGAATCTGAAACTCGGTGCAGGGATGAGGGACCCCGAGCTCTTCCGTGAGGTGGAGGAAGTAATAGGTAAGGACATCGTAAAATACGTCTTTCCAGAGGAGCGATAAAATGCTCTTGAAGGAAATAATGCAGGCCTTTGAATTGATAGATGATCCAGGGGCATCAGGAGAGAGGATCGCCAGTAAGTTTAAGGAAGTTGATCCTCAAACAGAGATCGAGGTCAGGACCGTAAAGGGAGATAAAGGCTCTACGGATTTTATTAAGTTACTGGTTCCAGGGTCCGATGGACGATCCAGGGGAGGGGATGCTCCTACCCTCGGGATTATTGGGAGGCTTGGAGGAGTGGGGGCGAGGCCGGAACGTATAGGGGCTGTATCGGATGCTGATGGAGCGATAGTGGCGATCGCCTGCGGCTTGAAATTGGTTGATATGGCGGAAAAGGGAGATTTTTTGAAAGGAGATGTGATCATAACTACCCATATCTGCCCCAGGGCACCTCAGATGCCGCACGATCCTGTCCCGTTCATGGGAGCGCCCGTGGACATGGAAACCATGAACCAGCTTGAGGTAGACGAGCGGATGGAAGCCATCTTGAGTGTGGATGCCACCAAAGGGAATGAGATCATCAACCATAATGGCTTTGCCATCTCCCCCACCGTAAAAGAGGGGTATATACTGAAGGTGAGCGGTGATCTGTTGAGAATAATGAGGCTGGTCACCGGAAGACCTCCGGTCACCTTTCCCATCGCCATCCAGGATATTACACCCTATGGGAACGGCTTATATCACATAAATAGCATTATGCAGCCATCGACTGCAACTGATGCTCCAGGAGTTGGAGTAGCAACAACCTCAGAGCAGGTGATACCGGGGATCGCTACAGGTGTTAATTACCCCCCTGGGTTAGAAGCGGCAGCCAGGTTCTGTATAGAGGTAGGTAAGGAGTTCGGGCGGGGCTCCTGTCAACTTTACCATAAGGAGGAGTTCCGTCGAATTGTTGAACTATACGGTTCCTTGAAGAGGTTGCAAACCCTGGGGGAGGGCAAAGGAGGTGATGTCTGAGGTAACGGGATCTCTCAAAGAGCTAGAATTAAGCCAAAAAGGAGGGAAGAGAAATGAACAAGTTAGCTAAACTTGCCTTAGTGGGCTTGGCTGTTGTCCTAATGGGAGGGCTGGCCGTAGGGGCAGGACAGCCGGAAGAACTGGTCCTGACGTATGTAACTCAGCAAGAGACCATGTGCTTCGATCCCGCGAAATCGGTGGATGAAACAGAGCTCGGGAACATATTTAACACCTACGATATGCTCGTGTACCCGCTCGAAACGGGAAAAGCACCAGTCCCCTGGTTGGCAGAGTCGTGGGACGCTTCGGAGGATGGTTTGACCTATACCTTCCATCTAAGAAAAGGAGTGCTGTTCCATGACGGGACGGAGCTTACAGCTGAAGACGTCGCCTTTTCCATGGACCGGATGCTTGGCATTAACATGGGTTTCTCCTGGCTTTGGAAGGGGATACTGGATCCCGGGGACGTTAAAGTCATCGATAAGTACACCGTCGCTTTCCATCTCAACAAAACCTTCGGACCTTTCATCGCCACCTTGGTCGAATTCGGGATCGTGAATAAGGACTTGATTATGGCGAACATGAAGGCAGGAGAGTTCGGGGAGTTCGGCGATTACGGTCAGGAATACCTTGAGATGCATGATGCTGGTTCAGGGCCTTACATACCAGAGAGCATCGAGCTTGGCAACAGGGTAATTTTCGGAAAGTTTGATGGCTACTGGAGAGGGTGGGAGAAAGGCCAGATTGACAAGGTCAGATGGTTGGTCATACCAGAGTCGGCTACGATGGTAGTGATGATGAAGAAGGGTGAGGCAGATATGTCCGAGCAGTGGCTCTCTCCAGAGGCGTTCGAGGACCTGGCAGCAACCCCGGGGGTGGTAGTCGAGGAAAACCCCCAGATGCAACTGTTCTTCCTGCAGATGAACAACAAGAAACCCCCATTTGATGATGTGAACGTGAGGAGGGCCATATCATACGCCTTCGATTACGAAACAGCCATAGAGGCCATCTTCAAAGGTGGCGTGCAGGCGGAAGGAGCGGTTCCGGTCTTGATGCCAGGCCATAACCCCAAGGTGCCCGTCTATTACCAGGACTTCGATCTGGCAAAATTATATCTGGAGCAGTCCAGGTATAGTATGGAGGAGCTGAAGGGGATGACCCTCAGTTTTGTATACGTATTTGGTCTCGAGATCGAGAGGAAGGTAGGCCTCCTCTTAGCAGACAACTTAAGACAGATCGGATTTGACGTCGAAATCCGGAGCGAGCCCTGGGGCACAATTACTGATATGGCCACAAAGCCTGAGGCTACACCCCACTTTACCGCCATCTACCATACAGCAAAGTATCCCTCACCGGATAGTCACACCTACTTGATATTCAACCCAAAGGCCTGGGGTAACTATATCTCCATGAGCTGGTATGAGAATCCCGTAGTGACGTATCTGGCAGATAAGGCAAGGACCACGGTAGATACGCAGGAGCGGTATCGGCTTTATGGCGAGGTGCAGAGGATCGGGGCTGAGGAAGCTGCAGCCTTATTCGTCGCCAACCCCGTTCTCAGGAGAGCCTTCAGAGATCATGTGAAAGGATACAGATATCCAGGCATTCTCGGATATGACCTGGTCTTCTACAACCTCAGGATCGAGAACTAGCATAGTTAGGGCCCTCGGCGTTCGCCGGGGGCCCTAACCAGATCATGTTTGGTAGGTATCTGGTAAAGGTTACTCTATATGTTTGGTAGGTATCTTGTAAAAAGGTTACCCTATATGATGCTGGTGCTATTCGGCATCTCCTTACTCATCTTTTTTCTTGCCAGGGTGATGCCGGGAGATCCCGCTCGGCTTGCTCTAGGACCGGAAGCTACCCAAGAACAGGTCCAAGCTCTAAGGCATAGACTCGGGCTGGATCAGCCCTTATACACCCAGTATTATGTTTTCGTCAAAGGTCTGCTTAAGGGAGAACTTGGCATGTCTCTGGTCACCAAAAGGGATGTCTCCAAAGACCTCATCCAGAGGCTCCCGGCCACTCTTGAACTGGTAGCTGTAGCTATGACAATAGCTATCCTGGGTGGGATCCCCCTGGGTATGCTCTCGGCCTTGCATAAGGACCGAACAATAGATCAACTTAGCAGAGTATTTGCTTTTGCCGGAGTCTCGTTCCCGCGGTTTTGGATCGGGATCATGTTCCAGATCGGGATCGCCTATACCCTTGGCTTGCTCCCTATCACCGGAAGAATAAGTGGAGATCCTCCGGCGCATATGACCGGCCTCTATCTGCTGGACAGCGTGCTTACCAGGAACCTGGCGGCATTCATGGATAGTTTCAAGCATATGGTGCTTCCGGCAGTCACCCTTTCCCTCTCGCCGTTAGCTCAAATTACCAGATTAATAAGAGCAAGTATGATTGAGGAGTTAAGGAAGGATTACACTATAGTAAGTAGAACCATCGGGATGCCGGAGAACTTAAACATATATAAATATATGCTCAAAAATGCATTTACAGCTACACTGACTGTAATTGGCCTCTTAGTCGGATGGTTGATAGGTAACGCATTCATTGTTGAACAGGTCTTCTCCTGGCCAGGGATGGCCCGCTACGGGGTAAATTCTGTACTGCGCAATGATTTCAACGCCGTGGTCGGCGTCACTTTAGTCATCGGCGTGGGATATGTTTTTATTAATTTCATAGTGGATCTACTCTACGGATATTTGGACCCACGCATCAGGTTGAAGAAGTAGAGGGATAAGCATGGAACAAGTCTTGAGGAGGAAAGAGAAGGGGAATCTTGCAAGAGCTTTCTATCGTTTCAAGAAGAATCCCCTTTCCTTGATTGGCCTCGGCATAATCCTTACGATGGTTTTAATAGCGATCTTCGCCCCGTTTATAGCACCATACCCGGGCGACGCTGGAGGTGCAGTTCACTTCAAGGAGATGTTCCAATCCCCTAGTTGGAAGCACTCTTTTGGTACTGATGAGGTGGGAAGAGATGTGTTGAGCAGAATCATCTTCGGATCAAGAATCTCCCTCACGCTAGGCATAGTAGTCCTATCTGTTGCGGTAGGGGTAGGAATCCCCTTGGGGCTATTCGCTGGCTATTTCGGAGGCAAGGTAGAGACCGTCATCATGAGGATAACGGATATTTTCTTGTCTATTCCCCCGTTGGTCTTAGCCTTGGTAGTGACCGCAGTGCTGGAACGCAACCTTCAGAACAGCATGTTTGCCATCGCCTTCACCTGGTGGCCCTGGTATGCCCGATTAGCGTATGGGCAGACACTTTCAAAAAAGGAAGAGGATTTCGTGGAGGTAAGCGAATCACTGGGGGCTTCTCGTCTGTATATCATCTTCGGCGAGATTCTACCCAATATGACCTCCCCCCTTTTAGTTAAGATAACCCTGGATATGGGATACGCCATCTTAGCTGGAGCTGCTTTAGGGTTCTTAGGCCTGGGAGCTCAGCCCCCTACTCCCGAATGGGGCACCCTGGTCAGCCTCGGCCGCGTCCACTTGCCTAAGATGTGGTGGCTATCAACTTTCTCAGGATTAGCCATATTTGTAACGGTATTGGGCTTCAATCTATTAGGAGACGGTCTTAGAGACTTCTTCGACGTTGAGGTGGACTAGGGATGGGGGTACGGAATACTATTCTAAACATTGAGGGGTTGAAGGTTCACTTCGACACTCTGGACGGGACGTCGAGGGTATTGGATGGTGTTGAGCTCTCAGTTCGGGAGGGCGAGGTTGTCGGTCTTGTGGGGGAGACTGGCTGCGGGAAGAGCATCACGGCTAAGACTATACTGCGATCTTTGCCGATGCCGCCGGGCAGGATTATCGAGGGGGAGATCCTCTTCTTAGGAGATAACTTACTAGAACTGAGCAGGGAAGAGGGACATCAAGTGATGAGCAAGAAGATGTCCTATATTCCCCAGGACCCAATGACCTCTCTCAACCCTGTCTTCAGCGTGGGAGAGGAGATGGGCGACCTGATCAGGTGGCACGGCAGGCGGAGGCTTGGCCCATTAGAGCTCATGGGGCTGCGGAGGAGGCATGATAACTCCATCGCAAAGGCTGTTGAACTGCTGGATCGGGTCAAGATACCTGCCCCCAGGGAAATCATTGGGAGATATCCGGTTGAGCTAAGCGGGGGGATGCGGCAGCGAGTATTGATAGCCATGGCCTTGATCGGCTATTCCTCCCTGCTAATCGCTGATGAACCCACAACCGCATTGGATGTGACTATCCAGAAGGGGATCCTTGAACTGATAGAGGAGAAGGTGAAAGAAGAGGAGCTCTCCGTTCTTTATATCACGCATAACCTGGGGGTGGCCAGGAGGCTTTGCGACAGAATCTACGTGATGTACGCCGGGACCATTGCCGAGACCGCTAAGACTCAGGACCTGTTGGACAATCCAAAGCACCCCTATACCTCGGGCCTGATCAGCTCTATTCCGAAGCTTACCGGTGATGAATTCAAGGGAATAGATGGCAGGATACCTGACTATATTGATCCGCCCTCTGGTTGCCGGTTTCATCCCAGATGTCCTGAGGTAATGGAGATTTGCGAACAGGAAAAGCCTGAATTAGTCAAGGTTGGAGGGGGTCGTTTGGTTGCATGTCACCTCTTCTCCACCGGAGGTGAGAGTTGAACCAGTTGCTGATGAAGACAGAGGGGTTATGTAAATACTTCTTCAGGGATAGCGGTTTTTTGGGGAGAGAACAAAAGGTGATCAAGGCGGTCGATACCGCCGATCTAGAGGTCAAGCATGGGGAGACCCTGGCCCTGGTGGGAGAGTCCGGCTCGGGTAAGACAACCCTGGGCAAGACCATGATCAGGATCTATAAGCCGACCAAGGGGAAGATCTGGTTCGAAGGAGATGAAATCTGTGCTGTTGAGGGGGACAGGTTAAGACACTATCGGCGCTACATGCAAATGGTCTTCCAGGATCCCACCTCCGCGCTGAACCCCAGGAAAACTGTGCTGGATATCATCTCGCTCCCATTGAGGATCTATCAGGACCTATCGCGAGCAGAGCGCCGACAGAGGGTGAAAGAGTTGCTGGAGATGGTCGAGCTTCCGGGAGACTTCTTATATCGGTACCCTCATGCCTTAAGCGGGGGAGAAAAGCAGCGAGTGGGGATAGCTAGGGCCCTGGCCTTGAATCCGAAGCTCATCGTCCTGGATGAGCCGACCTCGGCCCTGGATGTATCTGTCCAGGCGAAGATACTGGCGCTCTTGCAGCGACTGCGAAGAGAGTTTCAGCTGACGTATATCTATATCAGTCATGACCTTAGCGTGGTCAAGAATACTTCGGACAGGACGGTGGTAATGTACCTGGGCCAGATCATGGAAAGCGCTCTTACCGATGATCTCTTCAAGAGCCCGCTTCATCCTTACACCAGAGCCCTTCTCTCAGCGATACCAATAATATCGGCTGAAGAGCAGGAGGTGATCCCGGAGGAGATAACTCTGGTGGGGGAGATTCCATCTCCATTGGAGGTGCCACCAGGCTGCAATTTCGTCTCGCGATGCCAGGAGAAGATGCCGATATGTGAGACGGATGAGCCCCCATTGACCAAAGTTGGGAATGATCATTATGTCTGGTGCCACCGGTATTTATGAAACTTCTCAATGGCTAAGATAAGGATGGGAATGTAAAATGCCCTCAAAGATAGGGATAGTGACAATTGGTCAATCTCCAAGAGTAGATGTGATCCCCGAAATCAAGGAGCTTATCTGCGGCGATATAGAGATTGTAGAAAAGGGAGCTTTAGATGGGCTCACCCTGAAAGAGATCCAAAGGTTTGAACCTAGAGAAGATGATGAGATTCTCGTAACAAGGATGCGGAATGGAACTGAGGTAACCATTGGACAAAGTTTCATCCTATCGAAGTTGCAGGAGAAGATCTTGGAGCTGGACAAGGAGGATGTAACCCTGATCGCGCTGCTCTGCTCGGGAGAGTTTACTCGCCTACAGTCGGAGAAGCCCTTAATAATGCCGGATAAGCTTTTATCTGGAGTCCTCTCCTCACTTGTTGTTAGTAAACGTAAGTTGGGGTTGATGGTCCCTTCGGAGGGGCAGGTAAATCATTTAATGAAGGTCTTTCAGGATCTTGGCTTTGAGGTGATTGGTGTTGGGGTCTCACCATACAAGAATGATATAGGAGCGATAGGTGAAGCTGCCAGTAAGCTGAAGGAAGCAGGGATTGATCTCATTGTGATGGATTGCTTCGGATATAACCTGCAGATGAAGGATAGGGTGAGAGAAGTAACGGGGAAGCCGGTCCTATTGGTGAGGTCTCTATTAGCCGGTCTTCTAGAGGAGCTCATCACCTGAGGGAAGTGTGAGATGAGGTTAAGAGACAGCGTGCTGACAGCAGTTAAAGATTGCATGAAGGTCAAAGGAGGAGGTAGCTGGTGAAATACGACTGGGAGCTAAAGAAAGTGGCAAAGACCGTGATCGGAGAGATGGTCAACCTTAGGGAGGGCGAGAATATCCTGATTTACGCCGACACAGCGGCGGATAGGCAGGTGGTAGATAGCGTCGCCGAGGCCGCCCACCTCGCCGGGGGTGTAGTCTGCCTATTTTGGTATGAGACCAGGCCGGAGGTCGGCATTGAACCGCCCAAACCACTGGCCGCGGCAATGAAAGCCTCAGATGTGGTCATTGAGCTTGCTGAGAAGTACCTCATTCATACCAGATCGTACCATGAGGCCCTCAGGGCCGGTTCCAGAAACCTTTGCCTAACCGGGATGACCCCGGAGATGATGGTGCGATGCATCGGCAACATAGACTATCCCAGGATGGTCGAATTGGGTGATGCTTTAGCGAAGCTCCTACAGGAAGGCGATAAGACGCGGATCACTACCCCGGCTGGAACTGATCTGACTTCGCAGATCGGGGATCGCCCCGTGTTTCATAATTCAGGAATAATTTCTAAACCCGGCCAGCAGAGCTTTCTGGGAGGGCAGGTCTCCTGGGCCCCGATCGAGGAAAGCATCAATGGGACTATGGTCTTCGACGGTTCCCTCTGGCCCCCTGAAGAGCTTGGTCTACTCAAAATGCCTATGGTATTTGAGATAGAAAAGGGGGAAGTAAAGAATATCAAAGGGAATAATGAGGCGAAGGTATTGGAAAAGTGGCTCAGGAGTTTTGATGACCTAAATATGTTCAAAATCGCTCACTTCTCATACGGCTTCAATCCAGGGGCCAGGCTCAGCGGTACGATCCTCGAGGACGAGAGGATCTTCGGCTGCGTTGAGATGGGCATAGGTTCCCAAAGGCCTAGATTCAAGGGCACAGTGGGCTCGGCAAAAGCGCATACTGACGGGGTGATGCTCAATCCCACGGTGACATTAGATGGAAAGGTGATAGAGAGGGGTGGCGAGTTTATACATTCCAAATTAATCAAGATAAAGGAGCAACTGTAAATTTCAGCTCCAGGCATCACTGTACTCCTCAGGATCATCGGGCCTCGAAGGAAACAAAATGCGATTCGGAGCACACGTTTCCATTGCCGGGGGGATAAGCGCCGCTCTTGAGAGAGCCAGGGATCTTCATATCAGGGTTTTCCAGATTTTTTCTCGAAGTCCTCGAGGTAAGGGAAGAATACTCTCAGAAAAAGAGATAAAAAACTTCCGGCAAAGGTGTCAAGAGCCAGCCTTTCACGATTTTTACCTCCACAGCCCTTACTATATCAATTTAGCATCGTCCAATCCTAAAGTCTGGCACTATTCCATTTCCTGTCTTGTAGAAGATCTCAAACTGACGGAGCTTCTGGGGGCCAAGTACCTGGTGGTGCACACAGGCAATCATGGGGGAGAGGGAGTGGAGGAAGGAGTGAGGAGAGCAGCCAAAGCCTTAAAGGCAATTTTTAGCCGGACTACTTCTCACGCTTCTCTTCTCCTAGAGAATACGGCAGGTCAGGGTACAGCCATAGGGTGCAGATGGGAGGAGCTAGCCTCTATAATCCACAGTTCCGGAGTAGAGGAGAGATTGGGGACTTGCGTGGATACCTGTCATGCTTTTGCTTGCGGCTATGATATAAGGACGAGAAAGAAGGTAGATGAAACTTTAGAGCGATTTGACCGAATCATAGGCCTTGCCAGATTAAAGCTTCTGCATGGGAACGACTCCAAAGGAGCTTTGGGATCCCGTATTGATAGGCATGAGGACATCGGCAGGGGGATGATAGGATTGGCTGGCTTTCAGGCATTGGTGAATCATCCGGCTCTCGATCGTCTGGATATGATCATTGAAACGCCAAAAATGGGAAGTGAAAGTGACCGGCGGAATCTAGATATTCTCACCGGGCTCGTTGATCAGGAAAAATAAGGCTTTTCGTTACCGCTCCCCTCCCCGCACAGGGACTTCGTATGGAGAGCTTTCTCTGGCCAGTCAAATTCTAACGGATAATGCGGTTCAGGGGAAAGGGGAGGAACCAATATCTTTTTCTTTCCGGCTCCTCAGGGAAGATGTGGGTATTCTCGGGAGAGTCCCTCAATGTCTCAAGATAGGTCAGGTATTTCTTCCTTATCTTTTCGAAATCTCTACGATATTTGGACTTTACCGGATCAGCAGTAGGAAAATCCATCTTCAAAAAATTGACATAACGGCCATCCTTGACAACGCGAAAATCTAGATGAGGCCCGGTGGAAAGTCCTGTTGAGCCCACATAGCCGATGATCTCACCCTGTTTTACTTCCTTCCCGCTTCGTACACCTTTAGCAATACGGGAAAGGTGACCATAGCTGGTGGAATAGCTTTGAGCATGCTTGACCTTAATGAGTCGTCCATTGTCACCCTTCCAGCCGGCAAAGGTTACTTTTCCGTCTGCAATTGCTGATACAGGGGTCCCCAGGGGAGCAGCGTAGTCGATGCCCAAATGGGGCCTATAGGTCTTTAAGATAGGATGAAATCTGCGCCAGGAAAAGTAGGAGCTAATCCTCCGGTAGTTCAAAGGGGAGCGCAGAAAGGATCGGCGCACGGATTTCCCATCCAGGCTGTAGTAGTCAAAATGACCGGTCTCATCCCGGGAAAATACGGCCACATAACTCTTTCCCTGGTTGACATATCGAGCGGCCAGGATTCTTCCTTCGACCAGAACGTCGTTGTCGGGAGAAACATATCGCTCCCAGACAAGCTCCATTGCATCACCTTTTCGTGGATCGGTGAAGAAATCTATTTCCCAGGAAAATATGTCGGCATATCGATTGATGAGTTCACGGTCGACTCCTGTTCCTCTCATAGACTCATAGACTGAGGATCGAAGAGTAGCCTTGGTTCCTATAAGCACTCTCCGTTGGGGAACCTTTTCTTTGCGGGCAGAAAATTCTCCAGACTTTGCCTCTTGAACCAGGTAGTATTCCAAGGAGTTTGGATAATACTCAAAAATGAGACGGCCGTCAGGCTCCCTTTTCAACTTAAGTAGGTCGCCATACTTGGAGCTTCTGGGGTCAAATAAGGATTCCAGCGCCCGCACCAATGAGTTGGCTTTCTGGGAAGAAATACCGGCGGAAAGAAGGACCTTGTAGATAGTCTCTCCACGACGCAGGCGGGTCGAAGTGAGAAGGGATGACTCATTCGTAGCGTCCTGGGCAGTTTCTTGGGATTGCTTGACACCAGAGGGGAACGAAAATGGCCCCAGTGAGGGAGACAGCAAAGACACCAGGAGGACAGATAACCCTATGGCCAAAAATATAGCTATGAAAACTGTAGTTTTTTTCTTTAATCCCAACTCATTCCCATCCGATGAGGTATTAGTTTTCTGTCGGCTCTCTCCCGCCTCGTTTGTAGTAAGGTTTCAGCAGAGAGAGGACATTTTTTATTTTTCTAACATTCTCCTCATCCCTTTGTCTGCGAAGGTATTGTTGGAGACTCCTCAGCAAAGCCTCGATACAAGCCGGCGGACAGTGCCATTTTCTCCTGGGTATTTCTCCCAACTCAGTCATAATCAAGTGCAGTAGTCTTCCTATGATTTCGCTCTCATCTCCCTGCAAAAGATCCTGCACGGATTTCCCTCTTACGGCCTCGGTGAGAGCTGAAGCGGAAGCAATGGTGACGAAGCAGCCCATAGTCTTAAGCCGGGCATCCCTTATTCGACCGTCCTGCACCCGAATATAGAGGTCGGTAATGTCGCCACAGACGGGGTTCTCGATTCTGGCATAACCGTCCGGTTTTCTGATCGTGCCCACATTCTTAGGATGCAGGGCAAGTTCCACCACTCTCTTATTTAGACCATAAGGCTCCATTTTTGTTTCTCTTGATACTATCTCTACTCTCTGAGCCTTTGTATTCAGACGGTCCACGAACGTTTCGCTCCAGATAAAACCCTTGCTATGGGTATAACCCCCGGATTCTCATGGCCTCAGCCACTCTATCTATGGCTATCATCAGAGCAGCCATCCTCATACTTACCTTCTTCTCGGAAGAAAGCTGAAGAACTCGACTGAAACTTTTCCTCATTATACCTTCTAGCTTTTCATTAACCTCTTCCTTCTCCCAGAAGTACCTCTCCATAGCCTGCACCCACTCCAGATAAGAAACAATAACGCCTCCTGCATTGGCTAGGATATCAGGAACGAGCAAAACTCCTTTCTCTTCCAGAATTTCATCGGCATCTGGGGTGGTTGGACCATTGGCTCCCTCGACTATAGCCCTGGCCTGAATCTTATCAGCGTTGACTTGGGTGATCTGGTTCTCTACAGCAGCTGGAATGAGCATCTCGCATTCCAGCTGTAATAGTTCCTCATTAGTTATGAAATCGGCTCCCTTAAATTCTATGACTGATCCGGATTCCTTTGCATAGGAAAGCACCTGGTGAGGATCGAGCCCCTTGGGATTATAGATCCCTCCTTCAATATCGCTCAGGGCAACGATGTTTAACCCCTCCTCATATAATATTTTAGCTGTCACCGAACCGACATTTCCAAAGCCCTGCACCGCTACTCGAGCCTGTTCTGGGCTCACACCCAGATGTCTCAAACTGTTGAGAGCGGAGAAGCTAACTCCTCTTCCGGTAGCTTCCTCTCTTCCTTTGGACCCACCAATGACCAGGGGTTTACCTGTTACCACTCCCGGGACAGAATATCCCCGATTCATACTGAATGTATCCATGATCCATGCCATAACCTGGGGATTGGTATTGAGATCAGGAGCAGGAATATCCTTTTCCGGTCCGATAATATCGATGATTTCGGAAGTGTACCTTCTGGTTAGGCGCTCCAGCTCTTCCAGGGACATCTTCTTTGGGTTGCAGATAACCCCCCCTTTCGCTCCTCCATAGGGAAGTTCCACCAGGGCGCACTTCCAGCTCATCAACATCGCCAGAGCTTTTACCACGTCCAAGTTTAGCTGAGGATGATATCTTATGCCTCCCTTGGTGGGACCTAGAGTGAGGCTGTGCTGGACGCGAAAACCGGTGAAGACCTCTACCTCACCACTATCCATTTTTATGGGAATGGATACCGTCAGTTCTCTCCTCGCTTGGCTCAGCCTCTTGTGAATCCAGGGCTCAAGATTCAGCTTCTCAGCCGCACTATCTAGTTGTTGCCGAGCAAAATCCCAGGCATTTATCTCACTCTTACTCATTATTTTCTCCTCTTTTTGGCGGTGAATCCGCAGCATATTCAAGAGGAAGGGAGGCTCCCTCCAATGATATACTATATCACAGCCTGACTTTTTAGGCAACCATCCCTACGGCCTGTCATCGGGCAGTAAGCAGAAGAACATTGATCCTCAGGTCTTTCCCGAAGCGGTATTCTTGACTTTTGTAGATTTATCTATAATCTGGTTTACTCTTGAGGCGTCCGTATGGTGGGCCAGCTTCATCCCGAGCCCACAAACATGTGAGAGGGGAGCAAAATGAGCCAGTATGGAAAAAGACACGTCTCCAACCGAAAGCGGGTTGGTTACCGGCATAAGTCGGCGAAGATCATTAAACGAGCAAGGAGGAAAGGAAGGAAAAGGATTGGCTAATGAAAATCCTGGACTTTTCACGAGATAAATCCTGAAGGAGTCAAAAAATGCCCATAGGTCCTGAGGTTCCCCTCTATGTTTTGATGCTATCCTGGGTTGCCAGAATGGTAGTGATGTCTCTGATATGCACTTTCTTGGGTTGGCTGGGGATAAGGATTCTTGATGCCCTTACTCCCAGAATCCATCAAAGACAGAAGATCGGGGAGGATCCTGTTTCCATTGGATTGTTTATTGCCGGATTTGTCATCTTTATTGGTCTCATCATCCACGGCTCTTCCACCGCTCCCTTGATTGTCGGTATCCCCCTCATGAGAAGCCTGGTGGATTTTCCAAGACTGGCCCTAATGACCGTAGGTTTCCTGGTTAGCCTCCTTCTCGGAATAGTTTTGTTCAACATTCTTAACTGGGTTACCCCCAAGATCCCATTCTTGAAAATCAAGGATAACTCTTTGGCGATCGGCATCTATGTATTTGGCTATCTCATTTTTCTCGGAATCATCCTTCATGCCGCTTTGACCATGTCCCTCTGAGGAGAAATGAAGCACAAGCTAGGGATCGTTGCCCTTTCTGGTCTTATTACCTGCGCTATCTCGTCCGCTGCTGTGGGTCAGGTTTTCTACAGAAGTGGAGGTCAAATCTACGACTCCTGGCACATCTCCAGGACCAGAGCTCAAGGGATGGATGGTTATTTTCAGGTGAGCGAAGACACATTTCATCCCGTCATTGTCTTCGAGAGCTTAGGTGGGAATGCTGACATTGCGTATGAACTGGGAGAAGAATTCAAGGCCAGATACCCGGAGCCTTATCAGAGAGCTGAGGCAATCTACAGCTTTGTGAGAGATCGAGTTCGCTACACCAGCGATCGGGATCAATTTGGATATCCAGAGTTTGCCCAGAATGCAGATGAACTGCTGCAGGAGATCAACAAAGGAGGGGCCCGGGGGGACTGTGAAGACTACGCTGTTCTGCTGGCTACCATGTTTAAAGCTGCTGGATACAGAACAGCTATTATCCTTATACCCGGTCACGCGGCGGCACTTGTTCATCTACCCGGGTACAGAAAGGCTAGAACTTTCCTCACCTTTCATGGTGAGTCCGGATGGGTCTGGGCCGAGGCTACTGGAAGGAGAAATCCTCTGGGATGGCTACCCCAAAAAGCCCTGCAAGGTCAGACTATTGCCTTTGAGATTGAAAGAGCTGAGGACCTCCCTCAGAAATCTTACCCCAAAGGTGAGGCTACCCAGATCGAAAGAAGACGCCGCATTATTAGGATTTCACCTTTCTTTTTGATCATATTTATTATGTGGATAATTCCCACCATTTCGAGGGTATTTCTGGTTACCTTATACAGGAGACGAAATTAAAGACGAGTTTGGAAGAGCTCCTTTGCGAAGCTTTCCTTGAGCGATGAGGGGGAGCTCATCAGGAGTTGGCGTCTTCGCCCTCTCACCCAGCCAATGCTTTTCTCACCTGCCCAAAATCTACCGCCTCCACATACTCATAAAGAATGTCCTTGTCGGTGATTCTTGAGCCCCTCACCGTAAGCAGAGTCTTTCCGTCCAGGACCACAGAAAGCTCGCCGTCTTCATCTTGGGCGGAGAATTTCTCCAGACCCTTCTCGCCCTTAATTCGCACCAGTTTAGTATCAGGCTGTGCGGACGCCATCATAGGATTGGTCAAGAACATCAGTACCGTCTGCAATAATGGTGACTCACTCAGGATTTCAATTTCTATGTATTCGTCGGCGCCTTCTTTGCGGTAAGCCCTGCTAGCGGTCACGCCTCCACCAAAAAGCCCCATGGCGGCGGCCGATGCGCTGGCTTCCTCGGCTGTCCATCCCGGAAGCGGATCAGGTAATAGTTGCTTTAGCTGTTCCGCCTGAAGATTCTGAATCTGACCTACTGCAAACTGAAGCTCGCTTGAGGCCTCAGAATATTTTCCCTCCTGGTAAAGCTCCTTGCCTCTTTCTATGGTGTCTGAGATTTCATCAGCCCAGGCTGCCTGAGCCCAGATAAGAACCAAAGCTGCTGCCAATAGGACTAGGCCAGTTTTCCTCATTTTTTCTCCTCCTAAGGTATTTTGGGGGATGCTTCTCATGGCCGCAAGGTGCCCTTCCCCTTGAAATCCCCCGTCTTGGTGTCTTCTAGACTCTTCAATGTCTTGGGTTTCGGAAACCCTATGTGCTTTCTTCTTTTCCTTTGACTCTCTTAGTCCCTTGCCGAGCAGCGACAGCATAGCAGAACTTCAAGAGATTGGCAAGGAGGCCGGGATTTTGCCAGCTACCAACTGCTCTTTCAACGGCAAGCTCCTTGACAAAGGTTCTTCAACACTGAATTAAGTATATTCTACTTTTACTGGTCTGGCAAAATAGGCCGCTATTGACTTTTCGCCTGATTTCCCTATCTTGCTGATGAGGCTTGGTGGTGGGTTATCTGAACAGATCTTACAGGCGCTAGAGAGGAGGAGCGAAATGGAAGGTAAAAAAGAAAAAAGAGCAGAGTTTGACCCGGGCAGCTTTATTGACAGCTGGATTGGATGTTGGAAGGAAGTTATTCTCAGGCCTAAGGAATTCTTCGATCTAATGCCCACTGATGGGGGATACAGGAATCCTCTTTTCTTTGCTCTTATCTCCTGGGTGATAGGAGGGATACTTAGTGCAGCGGTGAGGGTAAGGCCGGCCAGTATCGTCTTATTTCCCATAGCGGCCCTGGTTGGTCTTCTCATACTGTCCGCCATCTTATATCTCTCAGCTACCCTCATCGTGAGAGGCACCGGGAGCTTCGAAGGAACCTTTCGAGTTGGGGCTTATGCATCTGCTCTGAATGTCCTCACCTGGGTCCCTATCGTCGGTCCTCTCATCGGGATATATGGGATTTATCTTATGGTGGTGGGGATCGAGAGGGTTCACAACCTCACTACCCGGGAGGCAGTGATTGCCGTAGTCTTGCCGATCATCATACTCCTGCTACTGTCCGCCCTGTTAGCTTTGGCCGTAGGGATGGGGGCGTTTATGTTCATGGGCATATTTGGACCCCGGTAGCTATGTCCTTAGGAGCTCTGGTTACTGTAATATTCTGGGGAGTCTCTTTTGTCGCAACCAAGATAGCTCTGAGGGAGGCAAGTTCTCTCTTTTGATCAGTGGATCCAGGAGCAGCCTGGGTGACATCCTTATTCTTTTAAGTGCCTTCAACTGGGCGGTGTATTCCATCATCGGAAAGAGAGTCTCGCTTCAAGGCTCGCCTCTTATAAACATATCCTATATTATGCTTTTTGGCTGGATAATGCTGCTTCCCTTTTCTCTCAGATCCAGGACATTTAGTCACATCTGGGCACTTTCCTATCAAGGGTGGTTCTGGGTAGTTTTTCTGGGGGTATTTTGTTCTGGATTAGGCTATTTTCTTTGGTATGAAGCTATGGCCCGGCGGGAAGCAGCGAGAATTGGAGCTTATCTTTATCTGGAGCCTTTCTTTACTGTCCTGGCCGCTATGACTATACTGGCTGAGCCCCTGAGTTTGGCCATCTTTGTGGGTGGGGGTTTGATTCTACTAGGAGTATTTATGGCCGCAGGAAAAAAGAATCCGAGACGTCTTGATCGAGCTCTCAGGAAGTCTCATTTTAGGAATTTCCTACCCTAGAGACATCATTTCCCCAGGATCATCCTCAGGGCGATGAGGAGCATAACCACTCCAAATGCCCTTCTCAAAGTTACGTCAGACACAATGGTGGTAAGATGAACTCCCAATCTAGAGCCAGCTACTGCGGCTATACTCACATACACGATTGCACCTAGATAGAGATTACCTTCCCGAAAGTGAAAAATAGCTCCGGCTAGAGCCGTAGGAATAACGATAGCCAGGGAAGTGCCTATGGCTGTCCGCATGGCGAAACCCATGAGGAGAACGAGTGCAGGAACAATGATTACCCCACCACCAATTCCTAATAGTCCGCTGAAAAACCCCGCCATCAATCCAACTGCCAAGTAGCTGATGATCTGTAGCATAAGTGTTTCCTCCTATTCTTCGATGCTCAGTTTGCATCCCCTGGTTTCTAGCCTTCGTCCTCGATATATCGGTATAATACAAAGGGCAAGGTCTCTCGTCAACATTATCGCTGAGGAATCTCTTCTTACTTGCTCTTGACAGTATCAGGAAAGTATTGATGTGCGAGACAGAAGGAGCCTTGTTCTTTCTAGTTTTGAGGCACATCTTTCCGAAGTGACATTGGGGACATGCTTGCCGTCGAAGACGGGAAGAGGGTTCCTGTGGAGCAAGGGAAAATCGTGCCGAAATACCTCTTGACGGAAGGGAATGGTTCTGGTAAACTCACGGGACCGGGTTCGATGGCTATGGTTCTTATACGTGGAAACGCCAACCAGCAAGATATCTCCCCGGTCGAGGGAGGATATCTCCTTACCTACATTCTTGACTGTTCGTTACAAAAAGGAAGAGCTCAGCGGAGGGATATTTTCGAAAATTTCAGCCAGGCGAATTAAGAGGTTCTCAAGATTCTGAAAAAAGATATTCAGACGAAGGAGGCCGGGAATGGAGGTTAAACGCCAGCCAGTCATCTGGCTGCAGGGAGCAGGCTGCACGGGATGTTCCATATCCATTATGAATTCCGTTAGTCCCTCTATTAAGAATCTTCTTCTGGACGAAGTGGTTCCGGGCAGTCTCTTGCAGCTAGTTTTTCATCCCACTCTCATGGCGGCCAGTGGTGAAGTCTGTATTGAAGTGATGTTGGACGCTCGGGAAAGGAAAGAAGGTAGCTACATCCTGGTAATGGAGGGCAGTATTCCCACAGCCAGAGGAGGGATCTTTGGCACTGTGGGAGAGGAAAAGGGAGAGCCGGTCACTATTCTTTCCCGCTTTGTTAATCTTGCCCGGGGATCGCTGGCCATCATTGCCGTGGGAGATTGTGCCGCCTTCGGGGGTATTCCTGCTGCGCGGCCTAATCCCACAGGATGCAAAGCCACAAGAGATGTGCTGGAGCAGGAAAAAATTGACGTTCCCCTCATCAATATCCCTGGATGTCCTCCCCATCCGGATTGGTTTGTGGGTACCGTAGCTCATATTCTACTTTATGGTCTGATGAGTCCCGATGATCTAGATGAGCTGAATCGACCCAAGGCTTTTTACGGACAGCTCATTCACGAGAACTGTCCTCGTCGTCCTTATTTTGACGAGGGCAAATTCGCTCGCCAGTTAGGTGAGGAAGGATGCCTCTATGAGTTGGGATGTAAAGGTCCCTTTACCTATGCTGACTGTCCCCTTCGGCACTGGAATGGCGGTGTCAACTGGGTTATTGGGGCGGGTTCTCCTTGCCTGGGATGTACAGAGCCCTCTTTTCCTGATATGACAGGGCCTTTCTACAAAAAGATTAGCGACTGGGAAAAACTAAAGCCACCTTTGAAATAGATTCCAGGAGATGAAAATGGAGAAAGTTATCATAGATCCTGTTACCCGGATAGAAGGTCATCTTAAAGTAGAAGTTACGCTGGATGGTGGTAGAGTAAAAGAAGCTAGAACCTCGGGCACTCTTTTCCGGGGATTTGAAATAATCCTTAAGGGGAGGGACCCCAGAGATGCATCTCAAATAACTCAAAGAGTCTGCGGGGTTTGTCCCATTGCTCACGCCACCGCTTCGGTTTTTGCTCTGGATCAGGCCTTTGGTCTCGAAGACAAAATTCCTCCCAACGCTCGCATCATTCGTAATCTTATTCTAGGGGCGAATTTGCTCCAGTCACACATCCTTCACTTCTATCATCTGGGCGCACTTGATTTTGTCGATCTTGCCCGTCTGGGGGCGTACGAAGGTGGAGATGTGAGAGTGAAGACACTGAAGGAGTTCCTCGCCGGCGGAAACTCGTCCCCGTTCCTTCCCCGCTACGAGGGAGAGTACCGCCTGGGTGATAAGGCTAATGAAGAACTTGCTTCCCACTATCTTCTTGCCCTGGAGGTGAGAAGAAAAGCGCACGAGATGCTGGCCATCTTTGGAGGCAAAATGCCTCACAACGTGGGCACGGTGGCAGGAGGGGTCACGGAGAACCCCACCGTGGATAAAATCAGCTCCTTCCTGTGGAGGGTAAATGAGATCAGACAATTCATCGACAATGTCTATCTTGGCGATGTGATGAGGATAGTGGAGAAATACGAGGACTACCTGGAGATGGGAGCCAGTGGGTGTCAGTTTTTGTCCTATGGGGCTTTCAATCTCGACCGAGATGCGATTGATAAGACCAGGGGAAGCCGTCTTTATGAACAGGGGCTAGCTGACCCTGCTCTCAAGCTCAAGGCCCTGGAACCGGAGAGGATCACTGAGCAGGTGAAGAATAGCTGGTACGAGAATGAGACCACTAACCGGCATCCCTCCCGTGCAGATACAGTTCCCAGTGAAAACAAATCCGGGGCCTATTCCTGGTTGAAGGCTCCTCGTTACGATGGGGAGCCCTGTGAGGTGGGGCCTCTGGCCCGACTGATGGTGGGATACTCCTGGGGCCATTCTCCTGTTCAGAATCTGGTGGAAAAGAGCCTTGCCGCAATGAAGTTGAAACTTCCCGCTCTTCAATCCTGCCTGGGACGTCATTTGGCAAGGGCACTCGATGCCAAGTTGGTGGCTGATGCCATGGCCGAATGGGTTGTTGAGCTAAAACCCGGGGACCCGGTGTATGTCCCCTATGAGCTTCCCGATGAGGCTGAAGGTATGGGGCTAAGCGAGGCGCCCCGAGGATCTGTAGGGCACTGGATCAGGATAAAAGGAGGGGTTATTGACAACTATCAACTGGTGGTTCCCACAACCTGGAATGCCTCACCCCGGGATGATTCCAACAAGCCTGGCCCTATGGAGAAGGCACTTGAGGGAATCAAGGTGAAAGATAGCCGAAATCCTCTGGAAGTTGTACGAATTATTCGCTCTTTCGATCCCTGTTTAGCCTGTGCAGTGCACTTTGTTACTCCCAAGGGGAGAGAGCTAAAGAGATTTAGAATAAGCTAAAGAGATTTAGAATAAGCTAAAGAGATTTAGAATAAGCTAAAGAGATTTAGAATAAGCTAAAGAGGGATGAAAAAGAAGAAGGAGGCTTACCAATGATTGTTTCGGAGAGAAAGAGCTGGGAGGAAATTCTCTCTTTCCTGGAAGGGGAAAAAGATGTTTTTCTCGTCGTCTGCGGGGGGTGTTCAGATGCCTGCAAGACTGGAGGCCCGCAGGGATTGATGGAAATCAAGGATAAATTGACAGAGGCGGGGAAAAGAATAACCGCTGCTCTTCTCATCGATTTTGTATGTAACAAAGTGCTCATTGGCATGCGTCTTAACCGATATATTGGAGAACTTAAATCCTCTGATTCTGTTCTTGTTTCCTCCTGCGGTATTGGGGTTCAGGCAGTAGCTAACATGGTGGATATCCCTGTTCGACCGGGGGATAATACCACATATATGGGCGGATTTCCGGGAGTCTGGCCGGGCGAGGAAAGATGTCTTCAATGTGGGGATTGCCGGTTGGCTGATACCGGGGGAATTTGTCCTTATGCCAATTGTCCTAAATCTCTGGTTAACGGCGCCTGTGGAGGCTCTGATAAGGGAAAATGTGAGACTGATCCAGAAAAAGATTGTGTCTGGGCTCTTATTTATGAGAGGCTTAAGAATACAGGAAAGCTAGAGAATCTGAGGAAGATTTACTCAGCCCGGGATTACAATCTCATGCTTGCTCCGGCCGAGAGGAAGAAATCTATATTCTGGGCACTGGAAACTGTTGAAGAGAAGGAGAAAGAGGCGATATCTGAATAAAGGAGACTATCTACCCTATGAAGCTAAAAGATCTCTTTAAGAAGGGTAAGTTTGTAATTACTTCAGAAATTGGACCTCCCAAAGGGACAAATATAGAGCCCATGCTGGAGGAGGTGGATCTTCTAAGGAATAAAGCTGATGCTATCAATGTCACCGAGAATCAGAGTTCAGTGATGCGGCTGGGGTCTATGGCCGTGTGCCGTTTGTTAAAGGAAAGAGGATTTGAGCCAGTTTTTCAGATAACCTGTCGGGATAGAAACAGATTAGCTCTTCAGTCCGATCTCATTTCTGCGTCGGTTCTGGGAATTGAGAATGTTCTCTGTCTCACGGGAGATCACGTAGTGCTCGGGGATCATCCCCAGACAAAGCCAGTCTTCGATCTGGATTCTATTCACCTACTCAGAGCAGCCAGGGGATTAGTCAATGGCGATGATATGGTGGGAAATAAGCTGGACGGTTCACCGGATTTTTGCCTGGGTGCCGTGGCTAACCCCGGAGCCGATCCCCTGGAGCCTCAGATAATCAAGATGGAAGCCAAAGTGGAAGCCGGAGCAGAGTTTTTTCAGACTCAGGCGGTCTATGAGGTCAAGAAATTTGAAGATTTTACGAAGGCATCTCAACATATTAAGGTCCCCATAATGGTAGGGATAGTCCTATTGAAATCAGCGGGAATGGCTCGGTTTATGAATGCTAACGTGGCGGGAGTCTTCGTTCCTGATAAATTTATCAAAATCATGGCAGAAGCTTCTAAGGAAGATCGGCCTAAGAGGAGCATTGAGATTGCTGCCTCTCTCATTAAAGAGATGAAGGGGATGTGCCACGGAGTTCACATTATGTCCTTGGGCTGGGATAGATACGTCCCCGGACTTTTAGAAGCGGCAGAGCTCGCTTAAGAAGATGGCATGAGGTCCATCAGTCCTCCTCATATTCTATGCACTCGGTAGGACACTCTTCCGCAGCTTCCTTAATCTCTTCTTCATATTCATCCAGATCGACGCCCTTTTTAATCTTGGCAATATCATTAACCTCAAAAACCTCTGGACAAATATCCTCGCATATGGCGTCGCCTGAACAATCCTCTTCAACAATCCAGACTTTCCTAATCCCCATCTTGCCTTACCTCCTGGAACAATGTTTTTGCTCTTTCCTCCCGCAGCTTCACTTTTTCCTATTTCGGTCGAGATATTATGACAACTCTTTTGGGTTGTCAATTATTCTCCTCTTTCAGCTACTTGAAACCACTTGACCGCCCCAGATTTTTTGGTATCTTAAGCTAAATACGCATCGAGAGGATTGATGAAGCTGGGAGACTTTGATTACAATCTTCCGAGGAACCTGGTGGCTCAAGAGCCTTCCTATCCCAGGGGTAGCTCTCGTCTTCTGGTGCTCCGGCGAGAAAATGGAAATATGGCTCACCGAGGATTCAGTGAACTCCCACATTTTCTGAGGAAAGATGATGTGGTTGTCTTGAATAATACCAAAGTTATTCCGGCCAGACTTAAGGGAAGAAAGAAGAGGACCGGAGGAAGAGGGGAAATTCTTCTTCTGGAAAGGAAAACGGAGTCTGTCTGGACTTGTTTGTTAAAGCCTGCCCGGAGGCTAAAAGAGGGATGCGAGATCTATTTTCCCCCAGCGAAGCTTAAGGCACAGGTTTTGGGGAGGGATGGAGAAAACCAGCACTTGATTGAGTTTGAGCCATCGGAAGGACTGGAAGAAATCATGGCTCAGATTGGAGAAATACCTCTTCCTCCCTATATAAAAAGAGAAAAGGGACCAACATCCCAGGATGTAGAAGCCTACCAGACGGTTTATGCTAGGCACGAGGGGGCCGTGGCAGCTCCTACGGCGGGACTGCATTTTACATCCAGCCTGCTGAATGAGATTAAGAAGAGAGGAATAGAGCTGGTGGAAATTACCCTGCACACGGGATGGGCCAGCTTCAGATCCCTCAAAGGCCCCCAGATAGAGAAAAACAGAATTGCTAGAGAATATTTTCGCATCACCCCCTCAGCAGCCCTGAAGATTAATGAGGCAAGAAAAAAGGGAGGGCGGGTAGTGGCGGTAGGTACGACGACTGCCCGGGCTCTAGAGACCAGGGCTCGAGGATCGGGAGAGGTCTCTTCCGGCGAGGGATGGACCGATCTTTTCATTTACCCAGGATATGAGTTCCGGGTAGTGGGTGCACTGATCACCAATTTCCATATGCCCAGATCTTCTCTTTTGCTTCTTGTGGCTGCTTTTGTGGGAAGACAAAGACTCATGGCAGCCTATGAGGAAGCCGTAGAGAATCACTATCGCTTCCTCTCCTTTGGAGATGCTATGCTGATAATCAGAAACACAAACGATGCAGTTTCGGTTAATTCATGAGGACATATCCACTAAAGCCCGGGCGGGGATCATCTCCTCGCCTCACGGGAGATTTGAAACCCCCGTTTTTATTCCCGTTGGCACCCAGGGAACGGTTAAGGCTCTCTCGTCGGAAGAGCTCAAAGAGATAGGAGTTGGAGTGGTTCTTTGCAATACCTATCATCTTTATCTTCGCCCCGGGCATGTTCTTATCCAAAAAATGGGGGGACTGCATCGATTCATGAGCTGGGAGGGCAGTCTTCTCACCGACAGCGGGGGATATCAGATCTTCAGCATATCTCGCCTGCAGAAATCCCAGCCAGAGGGGATAGAGTTCAAATCCCATATTGATGGTTCCCAGCATTTTCTAACTCCTGAGGATGTACTAAAAATTCAGGCATCTCTGGGTTCAGACTTAAGAATGGTTCTGGATGAATGCACCTCTTACCCTGTTTCTCACCGACAGGCGGAGGATTCTTTGAAGAGGACACTGGATTGGGCTAGAAGGAGCAAACGCGCCCGACCAAAAGAGGGGGGGATTTTGGCCATAGTTCAGGGGAGCACCTTCAAGAACCTGAGAAAAAGGGCTGCTCAGGAAGTGGTGGACATGGACTTTGATGGTTATGCTCTGGGAGGACTATCCGTGGGTGAGCCGATACCTCTGCGATGGGAGATTGTAGATCTTACCAATGATATTCTTCCACCAGACAAACCTCGCTATCTTATGGGTGTAGGGACTCCACAGGAACTCCTGGAGGGAATCTCTCTGGGTGTGGATATGTTTGACTGCACCCTGCCCACGCGTATCGCCCGCAACGGAAGTATTTTCACCTCCGAGGGCCGACTCAACTTGAGGAGTGCTCAGTATAAGGAGGATTCTGGCCCTCTGGATCCGGATTGCATCTGCCAGGCCTGTCAGAACTACTCTCGATCCTATATCAGGCATCTTGTCTGGGCAAGGGAAATTCTGGGAATGCGTCTTACCAGCTATCATAACCTCTACTTTCTCGCCCGGCTTATGGAGAAGGCAAGGAGGGCTATCAGACGAGATAAGTTTAGACAATTCAAGGGAGAGTTTCTCGGAGGATACGGAAAGATTGGTGAATGAGCTATTACTGGCTAGCTACTTATCCATATGTAAAAAGGAGGGCTTAGAGTGAATTCAATTGCGTGGGCGCAAACGGGACAGGGGGCAGGGGCAGGGGGGATGTTTGGAGCGTTAGTTCCCCTGATGCTGATTTTTGTGATTTTTTACTTTCTTCTCATTCTCCCTCAACGTAAGAAACAAAAGCAGCACAAAGAAATGGTGAAGAATCTGAAGAAAGGGGATAGAGTAGTAACCACGGGAGGAGTCTACGGCACCGTGACCAGGATTAAACCTGACCATGTGGAAGTGGAAGTGGCCGACAAGGTGAGACTCAGGGTACAGAGGGGGGCGATATCCGCCTTAAGGAGAGAAGAATAAATTAGAGTTGTCTACTATCTTTGCTTTTTCTTTGATCTTTCCCAACCATTGCTCAAAGAAGATATTTCTCTTTTGAGAAAGTAGATTTTGTCTGAACTGGCCTTTTTGTTTGGTAAATTCTTCCCAAGGAAGATTCCTTCCCGTAACTCCAATGAGGTAATACCCGCCGGGTAGGGCTAGCACTTCTCCTATCTTTCCAACTGGCAGCGAGAAGGTGAGGTCAATGAATTTTTCTCTGTCCTGTCCATAGATTTCCTGGATGCTTCCTTTGCGGTTGAAATATTCCAGGCGCTCATACTCCAGGTTGTGTTCCCCGGCCAAGGAAGAAAAACTCATGCCTTTCTCCGCTTCCGATTTGACTGACTCAGCCTTTTGCTCAGCCAGCTCTTCGGCTCTTTCTGCAATGAGAGCCTCCCTTACCACCTCTTGTGCCTCGGCGAAATCGGGAACATAGGAGGGCTTTTTTTCTTCGAGACCAAGGACATAGTATCCCGTGGATGTTCTTATCACGCCGCTAATCTCATCCTTTTTCAGAGAGAAAGCTGTCTGGTTGAATTCAGGAGCCCAACCTACCTTGTCAACTGTCTCATCTATGGCAAAGTAAGGAGAGCTGCCGGCCCTTTCAGGATGCTCCTTCCCGTATTCTTGAAAACTCGTCCGACCCTCTTCTAGCTCACTCTTTACCCTCTGAGCCTCCTCCTGAGCCAGAGCGTCGGCCTTCTCCTTCACGAGAATCACCTCAATTTGCTCGCTTACTTCCTCAAAAGTTCTGGTGTGGGCTGACTCTATGTCGGTAAGTTTTGCCAGATGGTATCCAAAAGGGCTCTCAATGATTTCCGTCACCTCTCCCGGCTCCCTTAGATTAAACACAGCCTCACTGAAAGAAGGAACCATCTGCTGATAGCTGAAGAACCCTAAGTCTCCATCCTTCTCAGCCGAAGTGGAATCCTGGGAGTACTCACGGGCCAGGGTGGCAAAATCAACCCCACCTTGTAACTTTGACTGTATCTTTTCTATTTCTTCCCGTGCTTTTTCTTTCTCCTCGTCTGTAGCCTCGGGGCTGAATTCTATGAGAATATGGCTGGCTCTCCTTCTTTCTGGGATCTGATACTGAGTCAGGTTGTCTTGATAGTAATCTTTTATGGTGGATGGGGGAATCTTCACTCCATCTTCGAAGTCTTGAAGAGCTACCCCTACATAGTTGACTTTGACTCTCTCAGGTAGCCTGAATTCCTCTGTGTGGGTAGTGTAGTAATCTTTTATGTCTTCCTGAGTAACCTTTATTTCTTTCTGGTAATTCTCTCGCTTGATGAGGATATACTCCGCCTCTACTTTCTCGTTTTCCATCATCCAGTGACTCCTCACCTCTTCCTCGGTGACTCCTATGCCGTCTCTGATTCTTTGGATTAGTTCATTCATGGTAAGCTGCTTGGCCACACTTCTCTTGAATTCGGGGTATGGGATCTTGCGAAACTCCAGGGTCCTCATAAAGGCCTCTCGCGACGGGTAAGTCTCCATTATTTTTCTTATCTGGGACACTATTTCCTCATCGCTTACCTCGATATTGGCTTTTTTGGCTTCTTGCCATAGAAGCTCGTAGTTAAGCAGTTGAGAGAGCACCTGATACCTGAGATACCTTTCCATCTCGGGAGATATTCTTCCTTCTGAGAGCTGGTAGTATCTTTCATAAGTGGATTGAAAGCTTTGAGCGAAGCTGGCGTAGGAAATTGGCTCACCATTGACTTCAATCAGCGGTTTCTCCCTCCGTCTTTGTAAGGCAGAGCGACCGTACATCAAGGGAATGGAGGCGGCAAAAGCAATAAGTATGGCCCACATCATGGGCCTAATTGATCTTCTCATTCGATGAAATAGCATGATTGAACCTCTCTCGGTGTACTTCCTTTAGACGCTCACGGTATTATATCTTTTTTGGATGATTTGGCAAAAATGATTTCGTTTTGCCCGTTTCTGGTTCAGCCCAGGCGCTAGGACTATCAACCTTTTTGGAGAAGCCTTGAGGGATAGATCGGTATTTTGGTGGTTTGATTGGTCTCTTTGATTTTTTTTTGCCATTATGTTATCATGGACGCTCTATTTAGGAATTCAATAAACATAAGGGAGATTCCCTATTCTGAGTCAGGGAAAGTTTCATAGGAACGCAGGACAGAACAGGAGGATCCTTGGAGGGTAGAATGATGAAGTATGCAGCACTTGTTTTCCTCATTAGCTGTTTCAGCTTAGCTGGCAGTCAGGTCGGATTTGCCAAAGGAGAGTGGGAGGTGAGTCTTCATTACGGTAGCTGGAACTTGAGTTTGTTAGAATCTTATTTGGAAGGTGTATTGGAGGATACAGTCGCAGACGAGGTTAAAGAAGCAATCATAGAGGAGCATCCAGAAAAGTCAGGATTGGAGGAGGAATACTATCAGGACCTCAATTTGGATTCTACCGGAAACAATTTCGGAGTCGAAATTAGATTGTATCCTGCAGGCAAAGAAGGCTCTTTCAGTGTGGGATTGTCTGTCGAAAAAACGGAAATGGAAGTTAGTTTAGAGGGTTCAGCAAGCTACCAATTTGCCGATGGCAGTTATTTTGAGGGCTCAGGCAGCAGTAAATTATTGATAGATCCGATTTCGTATCATTTGAGTCTTCGGTGGGATATGGCTCCCTCGGGAAGACTCCATCCTTATTTTGGCCTCGGTTTGGGGTTGGCTTCTCTAACAGGATACCTTTATTATGAGGCCAATGGTGAGTTTTATGATGCTGCTACCGAAGAGTCCGAATTTGAACTATACTCTGATGAGATAGACTTGGAATTTCTGGAAAATCTTGAGCCCAAAATCACCCCCATTATTGTTCAGCTTAACCTTGGTTTGAAATTGAGAATAACTGATGATTTCCATTTTTTGGTCGATGCAGGAATCTGGAATGGTTTCCTGGTGAGGGGAAGCGTTGCTTATAGAATGTAGAATCCAACTTTCGCTGGGCAGCCTGGGGAAAATGCTCCTTTCTAGTAAGAAGGTAGGTGGGTAACGAGGGATTTAGGAGGATAGAAAAACAATGCTGAAAAAAATTATCTTTCTGGTTGGTCTTCTCGCGTGGTGTGGGTTTTTTTTCGGAAAAGATGCCGCCTCAGATTTCTCAGTGACGCTAAGTGAAAAAATAGAGTTGGCATACGCATTTGCTGAAAGGACTAATGAAAACGATGATTTTGACCTTGCCCGGGAAGCCCATTTTAATGCGGTGCTTGATTATCCCCTGATGCTGCAGAGTGATGAAGTAATAGAAGGCTACCTTGATCTTTGCTATCAATATGGATTTAGAGTCTTTGTGCCTTTGCCCTACTATAACAAGGAGACAGATTTCCTGAACAGGTCCGAGATAGAAAGGCAGGTTAACAGATGGAAATCGCATCCGGCTATCTATAGCTGGTACACTCTGGATGAACCGGTCTCAAATAGTGTCCCGAAAGCGTCCCAGGAGGAGTTCTACGACCTGGTAAAGACTCTTGACACGAAGCCTGTGTCAATAGCGGTCACAGGCAGCAATACGGATGAGGAGTGGCACTCCTATTTCACCGAGAAAGCCTTCGATCTTCTCTTTTTTGCAATGTATCCCTATGTACAGGGAGGTACTGAATATGTAAATGTCTATATGAACCTATGTATCTCTCGATTTTTGACCTACAAAAAGGAGGACTATCCTGTTATTCCTATTATTCAGGCATTCTACGACAGTGATGAAAGTGGCTACGTAAATCCCACCGGACATCTCGAGGAAATGTATGAGGTATTTGAAGACTATGAGTTGGTTTCTAACGGACTCGCTTTTTACGCCTGGAGGCCAGGAGGAAATAAAAGAGGTATAAGAGCCGACCCTTTCCTTCATGATGAGGTACAGGAACTCATTTCCCGGAATGAGGGGGCTCTCCCGGGTACCTCGGTTGTGATTTATCCTAACCCCTGCAATTTTCGGGAAGGCCAGCGGGTCAGAATTACCAATCTTTCTTCAGGCGCAGGGGTCGTGGTTCTCATTTTTGACCTTGCTGGAAATTTGGTGCGAACGCTCCAGGAGAATAACGAGGTAACTCTGGAGGGATACTCGAAAACGGTTACCTGGGACGGTGTCAACGAAGCCGGCCAGAACGTTGCGAGAGGAGTTTACCTTGTTTTTGTCACTGACGAGGAAGGAACAAGAGTGGTGGGGAAAATAGCCGTCGTAGGTAAGTGAATTCTGGAAGCTCGCGGTAGCTTTTGAGTGGGTGCAGGACGTGCCTGCCGTCGAGGACCGGACAAGAGGTGCTCTGAGCAAGGGCAATTGTGCCTGGAATATTCTTGACAAAAAGCAAACTTGCACTAGACTAGCTCTCGAAAGTTCGATAGATTCACCATTTGGGTGCTGAGGGGTCAAGATTGTGGATGTGAAATACCTGGAGATGCTAAAAGGAGCTAGAAATATTGCCACTATTGCCGCTAATATTCAGCCGGGAGAAGATGTCTTGATCGTTACTGATAATCTCAAGACATCCCTGGCCGAGGTTCTTGCCATAGCTTCTCAGGAAAGAGGGGCAGAGGTAGCCATAACTGTTATGGGCCTGCGGGAACTTGGCCAGGAGCCTCCCAGGCCGGTGGCTGCGGCCATGAGGAGCGCTGATGTCATATTTACTCCTACCCAGGTAACCATGTATCATACCAGGGCCAGGGTTCAGGCATGCCAGAGCGGGGCACGGGTCCTGACTCTGAGTGGCGCAAACGAAGAGACCCTTATGCGGCAAGCTATGAGGGTGGATTTTAGAAAACTGGCCCCCGGAGTGGAAAAGGTGGCGGAGAAGCTTGCCCGGGCCAGGTCAATAGAATTCTCCTCTCCCTCGGGGACAAATCTTAAGGCGGATATTGACGGAAGAGGAGCCAATGCCGATACGGGACTCTGCCACAAGCCGGGCCAATGTATGGGAATGCCGCTAATTGAGGCAAATGTTCCCCCTCTTGAAGATACGGTGCAGGGGACGGTTGTGGTTGATGGAAGCGCCTCTCTTATAGGACTGATAGAGGAGCCCATAAAGCTCACCGTGAAAAAGGGGAAGATTGTTGAAATTAGCGGGGGAAAACAGGCTGATGAGTTTCGGTGTTTCTTGGAGGAGGCTAAACATCCCAATGCTTATCAAATAGCAGAGATAGCCGTGGGTCTAAATCCCAAAAGTGAAGTTGTCGGGATCCTGACTGAAGATGAGAGTGCCTGGAGGACAGGGCACATCGGGGTGGGAAGCAATATTGGTCTCGGAGGAGTAAATGAGGCCCCCCTGCATATGGATATGATTATCCGGAAACCTACCATAGTGTTGGATGAGAATTTCGTTTTGGTCAAGGAAGGAGTTCCCCAGGTAGGTCATTGGGATGAATGAAATAGACTATCTACGTCTTTCAGTAACAGACCGCTGCAACCTCAACTGCTTTTACTGCCGGCCCGATAAGGATCTAGTTCAACTTCCTCCCAAAGAGATCTTGAGTTTCGAGGAGATTGTGAAATTCTTGAATCTCGCCACTCATTGGGGAATCAAGCACGTGAGAGTGACCGGAGGAGAGCCCTTGGTCAGAAGGAACATAGTGAGCCTGGTGAAAATGCTCTCCTCTGTCCAGGGGATCGAAGAGCTTACTATGACAACCAATGGGCTGCGCCTGGCTGAGCTTGCTCTTCCCTTGAAAGAGGCGGGGCTTTCTCGTATCAATGTGAGTCTGGATAGTTTGGATAGGAGAAAGTTTTCCGAGATTACCGGGTGCGATGAATTAGGAGAAGTACTGAGAGGAATTGCTGCAGCCAGGAGGGTCGGACTAGACCCTATCAAGGTCAACATGGTTTTGCTCAAGGGTTTTAATGAGGAGGAAATCTTTCATTTTGTTAGCTTTGCTCTGGAGAATTGCCTCCTCGTGCGTTTTATTGAACATATGCCTATCAATGAAATAGGTGGGAAAAGGTGGTATATCCCGAATACTGAGGTGAGAGAGAGGATCCAGAAAAAATGGGGCCCTCTGGAGCCGGTGGATTCTTCTCCTGGCAAGGGACCTGCGCATTATTTTAGGGTCAATAAGCGTCAGCCTACTTTGGGGTTTATATCTCCTCTCTCTGAGCCTTTTTGCGATTCCTGTAACCGGCTGCGTCTCACCGCCGATGGGAAACTCAGGTCCTGCCTTCTATCAGGTTTTGAAGTGGATTTAAAAGGAGTTCTTCGAGAAGGGGCCCCCAGGGAAACAATGAAGGAGCTCTATGAGAAGGTTATTCGAAACAAACCCAAACATCACCATTTTGAGTTTCCCTACGCAGGTAGGTTTATGTTTGAAATAGGGGGATGAGTTTGACTAGACTGGACATGGTTGATGTAGGAGGAAAGGGGATTACCGCCAGGGAGGCAGTGGCTAGGGGTGAGGTTCTACTTTCTTCGGGAACCATCCATATGATCCGGGAAGGAAGGATCCCTAAAGGGGATGTATTGGCCTGTGCCCGGGTAGCAGGAATCCTGGCCGTGAAAAAAACCCCCCAGCTTATTCCAATGTGCCATCCTTTATCTATTACTCAGGCTAAAGTAGATTTTGAGGTAAAGGAGAATTTGATCGAGATTACTTCACATACCAAAGCAAAGGATAGGACCGGTGTGGAGATGGAGGCACTAACGGGTGTCGTGATTGCCGCTCTCACTATCTATGACATGTGCAAGGGGGTGGACAAGGGGATTTCCTTTTCTAATATCCGATTGGTAATGAAAAAGGGTGGCAGAAGTGGGACAAAAGGAAGAGTAGATGACGGGTAAGGTTTTCTCCATTAACACGAGTGGCAAAAAGGGGGTGTCTAAGAAGCCCATTGCTAAAGGGCACATAAGGAAGGGATGGGGTCTGTCAGGAGACGCTCATGCGGGGAGGTGGCATCGTCAGGTGAGTCTTCTTCCGTTGGAAAGGATCAAAGAGCAGAAATTCTGTCCCGAGCTCAAGAGCCGAGAGAAGGATACGCTGGAGCCCGGTGACTTCGCTGAGAACATTACCACCCAGGGCCTGGATCTTGCCTGTCTTGAAATAGGGCAGCAAGTCCGGATCGGGGAAAAGGTAAAACTAAGGGTAACTCAGATAGGCAAGAAGTGCCATACCCATTGCGCGGTCTACGAAAAAATAGGAAAATGTATTATGCCCAAGGAAGGCATATTCACCAGGGTCCTTGAGGGCGGGAACATAGAAGTGGGCGACGAGATAAAGGTGATAGGGGATGACAAAGATTGGGATAGTTACGGTAAGTGATGCTTCATCCAGAGATGAGAGAGAAGATACTAGTGGCCCCACCGTTAGGGATATGGTAAAGGATCTGGGGGAAGTAGTGGCATATGAAGTTGTTCCCGATGAAATAGACACTATCTCGCGCACCCTCAAAAGCATGATCGACGAGAGGGACGTTGATTTGGTTTTGACCACAGGGGGTACAGGGATTTCTCCGCGGGATGTCACTCCAGAGGCGACGGAAGAGGTCATAGATAAAGAGATACCCGGCTTCGGGGAAATAATGAGAAAGGAAAGCTTCAAGGTCACTCCTCATGCTATTCTTTCCCGGGCTATCGCGGGGGTGAGGGGAGATAGTTTGGTTGTCAATTTGCCGGGAAGTCCTAAAGGGGTTAGGGAATGTCTAACCTTAATACTCCCTGCGCTTCCCCACGCTCTTGACCTCGTCAAGGGTAGGGTGTCTGGGTGCGCCGAGGGCGGGCACAAGAGCTAGAATACAGGTACTGATATTCTTTTGCCGGAAGAAATACCCATAAGATGAAGTTAGATCTAAAAGAATTGAGCGAGGAAGCCAGGAGAAAGATTGGCCAAGCCAAAAATGAAAGAGAGCTAGATGAGGTACGCATTGAGCTCTTGGGGAGGAAAAAGGGGAAAATAACTCTCTTTTTGAAGGGTATCAAGAATCTCCCTCCTGAAGATAGACCCAGGATGGGTGAGCTGGGCAATAGACTAAAAAAGGAGATTGGCGAAAGAATTCTGGAGAAAAAAGAACATCTTGGAAAAGAAGAACCAGGGGAATATATCGATGTTACTCTTCCCGGGGAAAAACCCCCTCTGGGCAGACTCCATCCTATTACCCAGACTCTGGACGAAATAAAGAGAATCTTTATTGGTTTGGGTTTTCGTGTGGTAAGAGGTCCGGAAATAGAAACAGAATACTACAACTTCGAGGCTTTAAATATGCCTCAATACCATCCGGCCAGAGATGAGCAAGACTCTTTCTATCTTGAAGACGGCCGCCTCCTAAGAACTCAGACTTCTCCTGTTCAGATCAGGATAATGGAGAAGACTTCTCCTCCCATCCGCATTATTGCTCCCGGGAGGTGCTACAGGCGTGATGCCATTGATGCCTCTCATTTTCCCATGTTTCACCAGGTGGAGGGCTTAGCCGTGGATCGAGACATTGCCTTCTCGGATCTTAAGGGCTCTCTCACCTGTTTTGTCTATCAGATGTTCGGCAAGAGGACAAAGCTGCGTTTTCGCCCCAGTTTTTTCCCCTTTACCGAACCCAGTGCCGAGGTGGACATTAGCTGCATTATCTGCGGGGGCTCGGGATGCACTGTCTGCTCTGGAAAAGGGTGGCTGGAAATCCTGGGGGCGGGAATGGTCGATCCTGAGGTCTTCAAAAAGGTGAACTATGATCCGGAACAGTACCAAGGATTTGCTTTCGGCATGGGGGTAGAGCGGATATGCATGCTGAAATATGGAATTGACGATATTCGTCTTTTCTTCCAGAATGATCTTAGATTTTTGAGACAGTTCTAGCGCTTTTTGCTAGAGTTCTGTGTTTTCCTTTGTACCGAGGGATTAGCTCGAGTGAAGCCGGGAGGTATCTATGATTGAGCTCGAATCTGATTCTCCTGAGGCCAAGAGCGCTCCTGGTCCTACTCCGGTGTGTATGAAGACAATGGGGATAGGAGGAGCGGGGTGCAACATTCTCTCGCGACTTAGCCCTCTCTCGCCTGGCGTAGAGTTCGTTGCCATTAGCACCAGCAGGCAAGACCTGGAAAGATGCAAAGTGAGAAAGAGACTCCAGCTGGGAGAATCCGTCACCGGAGGATGGGGAACGGGTGGAGATCCCGAGATGGGAAGAAGAATAGTCCTGGAGGAAAAAGACCGGGTAAGGGAAGTTTTGAAAGGTACGGATCTACTGTTTCTGGTTTGCGGATTGGGGAAAGGAACCGGCACAGGAATTTCTCCTGTCATAGCTCAATTGGCCAAGGAGATGGGCATCCTAACTTTGGGTCTGGTTGTGCTGCCCTTTCATTTTGAAGGTGAAAAAAGAGGAAATCAAGCCGAAAATGCACTGACCCAGTTGGAAGAGATCCTCAGTAGCCTGTTGGTGGTTCCCAACGATATCCTTCTAGAGGACCCGGACAAAACGGGCTCTCTTGAAGCCGAATTGGTAAAGGTAGACAGGGTTTTTGGAGAGGCTATTCAGGCGGTGGGGGATTTGCTGCTATACCCTGGCCTGATAAGTTTGGATTTTGCTGACATCAGAGGCTTTTTTCGGAAGAAAGGCCGCATTCAGATAAGCCAGGGAAGGGGTACTGGTGAGGGAGCGGCTCGAGAAGCTGCCAGACAGGCTGTTTCATCACCCCTGGTGGGCAGAGTTTCGCTCAAAGAGGCCCAGTGTATCCTGTTCAATATCCGGGGGGGCAAAGGATTGAAGCTATCAGGAGTGGAAGAAGCTACTCTGATGGTTAGAGAAGATGCTTCCCCCCGAACAGAGATCATTTTTGGAGTGAGTGTGGATGAGGATTTGTCCGAGGAAGTAGTCCTGACCCTTATTGCATCGGGAGGTGAGGCTAGAAGCGAAGGGGAAGCAAGAAGAAAGAGTCAGGTTCATCAAAAAGAATTAGATCTAGAGATTTATGAGGGGGAAGATCTGGACATTCCTGCCTTCCTAAGGAAGGGAAAGAACTAGTGAGAGGTGCTTGATGAGGGTTTTTTTCCAGCGCAACCGGGGGAAAGTTGTAGGGGGTATGGCGGGGCTGGTGGTAGCCTTGCTCTTGATTTTCGCCTGGCCTCTGCTTCTAATTCTTTTCCTGGTCATGGTCGGAGCCTTTGTGGGCGGTGTTTTCGATGCGGGAAGACGGATAGGGCGTTTGTTTGATCGAGTTTTTCCAGAAAGAGGATCCACCAGGAGTAGATCCCAAAAGTCCTAACTGATCTGCCTAAGCAATCCAAAGCTGCTATGGCAGGCGATGCGGGAAGAGTCCAGAGATATTTGTTGAGGGGAGAACTAGTTGAGAAGAGATGGTAGAGCAGCGGATGAACTTCGGAAGGTAAGCATAGAAAGAAACTTTGTGAAGTATGCCCAGGGGTCCGCTCTTATGTCCCTGGGGGATACAAAGGTGGTTTGTGCGGCTATGGTGGAGGAAAGTATTCCCCCATTCTTGAGGGGAAGCAGCAAAGGATGGGTTACTGCCGAGTATAGCATGCTGCCCTACTGCACTCCTACGCGCATCTCCCGGGACATAGAAAGACAACGTGCGAGGTCCCATGAAATACGGAGATTAATAGGTCGATCTTTGAGGGCAGTAGTGGACCTTGCAAAATTGGGAGAGCGAACCATCTGGGTTGATTGCGATGTTATTCAGGCCGATGGAGGGACTCGGTGTGTGTCTATTACCGGATCTTTTATCGCCCTGGTGGATGCGGACAGGTGGCTCAGGAAAAAGGGTATACTGAAGGAGTCGATCATCAAAGACTCCCTGGCCGCTGTAAGTACAGGTCTCAAAGAGGAGGAAAAGCTACTGGACCTATCTTTTCAGGAGGACTCGCAGGCTAGTGTGGATATGAATGTGGTCATGAGCGGCAAGGGAGAGCTGGTTGAGATTCAGGTAACCGGTGAAGAGAAAACCTTCTCTCGCAAAATCCTGGACGAGCTACTTGACCTGGCCGAGACAGGAGTGAAAAAGCTCACCGAAATACAAAGGAAAGTCATAGGGCAAGAAGAATGGAACTGGTCCTAGCTACTCGAAACCAGGATAAGATAAGGGAAATCAAGCAGGTTCTCAAGAATCTAAAGATGAAAATGCTAACCTTTGAAGACTTCTCTGAGTTTCCTGAGGTGGTTGAAGATAAATACACCCTACGGGGCAATGCTCTGACCAAGGCCTGCACGCTGGCCCGCTTCAGCAGGAAGCCGGCTCTGGCCGATGACTCCGGACTGGAGGTGGAGGCCCTGCAGGGAGCTCCCGGGGTCCTGTCTTCCCGCTTTGCTGGTGAAGGCGCTTCCTATGAGGACAATAATCGCAAAGTCCTTTCTCTTCTTGAGAAGGTCCCCCCCCAGCGACGCAAGGCAAGATTTCGCTGCGTTATAGCTATCAGCAATGCCTATGGAAGACGGAAGGTGATGGAGGGAATCTGCGAAGGAAGGATTACTCAGGAGATTAGGGGTAGGGAAGGATTTGGCTACGATCCGATTTTCCAGCCTCTGGGGCAGGATAAAACCTTCGCCGAGATGTCGCTCGGGATGAAAAATGAGATTAGTCATCGGGCTATAGCGCTCAAAAAAGCAAAATCTGTTCTTCAGGAATGGGACAAAAGAAGAGTTATAGGGATCACCGGGAATATCGGATGCGGTAAAACCACAGTTGCCAAGATGTTTGAGGCTGCAGGAGCTAAGCTTATCTCTGCTGATGAAGTGGGGCATCTGCTTCTGCAAGAGGAAAAAGTGAAAAAGAGGCTTACTGGAATCTTTGGCTCATCCATTCTTGGTAAAGGCGGGCGTATTAAGAGAAAGAACTTGAGAGAGATAGCCTTTAGGGATAAGAAGAATATAGCGCAGCTTGACTCGCTCCTCCATCCTCTCATTTTGAAAGAGGTAAAAAAGAGTATTCAGGCCCATGATGGTGGCATTATCGTGCTGGAAGCAGCTTTGCTTTTGGAAGCGGGATGGGAATGCCTGGTGGACAAGATCCTGGTGGTGACCTCCTCCCGGCAGACGCAGCTGAAAAGGATAAAGAAGGGGACTGATTTCACACCTCGAGAAATTAAAGGGGTGATAGGAGCTCAGCTTCCCCAGACGGACAAGATCCGCCACGCAGACTTCATTATTAGAAATGAGGGCGGGGAAGAGGAAACCCGAGAGCAGGTAATGAAGGTGTGGGAAGCACTAGAAAAAGAGGACTGTGGAGTTCAGGAATAGCATTCTCCCCGTAAGGTCCATTTACCTTTGGGCTCTCCAAAGTTTGGTCTTATCTTCCTGAGGGACCTACCAAATCTTGGATCTTTTGACACCCAAAAATGAGGGAATCTATTGAGTGTTGATTCAGCTAAGATAGTCCAAATATTCAGGGAAATGGCCGATCTTTTGGCCATCAAAGGGGAGAATCCGTTCCGGATAAGAGCGTACGAGAAAGCTGCTGATGCCCTGGAACACCTCTCTGGGGACCTTCAGAGTCTTCGTCATGAGGGTAAGTTAGAAGAGGTCCCTGGCCTGGGAAAAGGGATGTGCGAAAAGATTGCTACCGTCCTTAATACAGGGGGACTTCCCGCCTATGAGGAGTTGAAGAAAGAGATCCCAACCGGAGTGAGAGAACTTCTTTCCATTCCTGAAGTGGGTCCAAAGACAGTTAGCTTTCTCCATAAGGAGGTGGGGGTCAAGAGCATCGAAGAGCTAGAGGAATTTGTTAGGTCTCAAAAGCTACAGCATCTACCAGGCATGGGAACTAAGACGGAGGAGAATATCCTGCGGGGGATAAGGCTCTATCGTACCTACCGAGCCAGGATTCTTCTGGGGAAAGCCTTACCTTTGGTAGAGGAGGTAATGGGAGAGTTAAGCGAGAAGGCTTCTTCTTGGATTGAGAGAATTTCATCGGCAGGTAGTCTTAGACGAGGCAAAGAGACCATAGGGGATATAGATATTCTGGTTTCCTCTACCGGTTCTCATGCCGTTATGGATGCTTTCACAACCCTGTCCTGTGTTAGGGAGGTTATGGCCAAAGGAGAAACCAAATCCAGCATTTTGACTGACCAAGGACTACAGATGGATCTGAGGGTAGTCTCACCAGACTCTTTTGGAGCAGCTCTTCAGTATTTCACCGGCTCCAAAGCACACAATATAGCCTTAAGGGAGAGAGCTATAAGAAGGGGCTTGAAGATTAATGAATACGGCGTATTTACCCAGGATGGGAAAAAAATAGGGGGTAGGGATGAGGAGGAAGTATACGCCTGTCTGGATCTTCCCCTTATACCCCCTGAGCTGAGGGAGGACAGAGGAGAAGTGAAGGCAGCAGAGGAGGGACGACTCCCCAATCTCTTAAGGGAGGAGGAGATCCGGGGGGATCTTCACCTGCACAGCCGGGCCAGTGACGGCAGTGCCTCCATTGGCGAGCTGGTGGAAAAGGCCAGGGGAAAAGGATACCAGTATCTGGCCATTACCGAACATTCGGTTTCCCTCAGGGTGGCGCGAGGTTCGAGCGAGGAAAATCTTTTAGCCCAGACAGAAGAAATAAGACGAATGAACTCTCATCTTGAGGGCTTCAGGGTTCTGGCCGGAAGTGAGGTGGATATCAAGAAGGACGGAACTCTAGATTATTCTAACGAGGTTCTGAAGGAGCTGGATATTGTTATAGCTGCTGTGCATACAGGTTTCAAACAGAACAGGGAAACTATAACTGCCAGAGTGATTAAAGCCATGCAAAATCCTTTCGTTCGTATCTTCGCTCATCCTACCGGTCGCTTGTTAGGAGAAAGGGACCCCTACGCCATTAACCTGGACAAGGTGCTGGAAGCAGCAAAAGAGAAAGATATCTGGTTGGAGATAAACGCACAGCCGGAGCGATTGGATTTGACCGATATCTGGATCCGGGAGGCCAAAAAAAGAGGGGTAAAGATGGTCATCTGCACTGATGCTCATAATATCGGGGGGCTGGATCTTGTCTCATTTGGGGTCATCACGGCCCGGCGGGGATGGTTGGAATCAGACGATGTTGTCAATACCCTCCCCCTGAAGGATCTTCTGAAGGTTCTCTATGAGGGGAGCTCAAGGAATATACCGAGATGATGAGTGAAGCCAGAGAAGAGGCTTTGAGGTGGATGATTCAAGATGCCGAGCGACTCATTTCACGCAAATTTTGAGCAAAAACTTGTCTTCTACTACACCTTCGGGAGTAAATAAAAAATGAGAATCGTTGACGCCCATCTGCACCTCGTTACCAGTGAAATGGTGGAAGAAATGAGGAAAGACAGAGGACTGAGGGAAAAGGAGATAAGGGAGGCCCGAAAAAGGCTTAGGCTTCCCGAGTTTGAGCTATTCGATTTTCATACCACGGTCAAAAAGTGGGTCTCAGAATTTGAGCGATACCATATACAAAAGGGGATTTTTCTTCCCTTTTCGCATAATCTTAAAGAGATGCTTACTCTGATCAAGCTAAGTGACAGATTCATTGGATTCACCACTGTTGATCCCACTCGGGAGGGTGCTAGTGAGCTTCTGGAGAAGGGTCTTAAGGCAGGCCTCAAGGGGATAAAACTCTATCCTGTCAATCATTTCTTTCACGTAAATGATCCGGGGGCCGACAGAGTCTATGAATTGGCGGAAAAATACAAAGTTCCGGTGATGATTCACTTTGGGCTGAACATTGGGCCCGGATCGAATCTTCTTTATGGAAACCCTCTCGATCTTCACCCAGTGGCGCTGAAGTATCCCCAGGTCAACTTCATCATCGCCCATTTTGGCTGCGGTTTTGCTCGAGAGGCTCTTTTTCTAGCATACCAGTGCGCAAATATTTATTATGGTACTTCAAGCTCCAACGCCTGGATTAATTATCTTCCATACAAGACTACTCTCAAAGACATCTTTGAGAGATTTCTGGAAGCGGCTGGACCAGAAAGGCTCATCTTCGGTACTGATTCCAGCTATTTTCCCCGAGGGTACAGATACAACATCTTTCAGGAGCAAAAGGGCATATTGGACGAGCTGGGAGTGGGAGAAAAAGAGCAAGAGAAGATTCTTGGTGGAAATATTTTGAGCCTGTTGAGTGTAAAACCATGATTTTTGAGCAAATCAGGGTGGGTGGGTACAGAAACTTCTCCTACTTGATAGGGGATGAGAAGAGGGACGCAGCCGCAGTAGTAGATCCATCATTTTCACCGCAAAGGGTTCTGGAAATAGCGCAAAACCACGGCTTAAGAATTATCTACATTATCAATACCCATTCTCACGGCGACCATATTAATGGCAATCATTACTTGAGGGCCAAAACCGGGGCCAAGATCTTGGGTTACGAGGGGAGAGGTTCGGACCTCGATGTCGGTGTGAAGGATGGAGAGGTCATCGAGTTAGGTACTCTAAAGCTAAATATTATTCATACCCCTGGTCATACTGATGACGGTATATGTATTTTGGTAGAAGGTAGACTCCTCACCGGAGATACCCTCTTTGTCGGAAAGGTAGGGGGAACCGATTATGGCTCTGGGGCAAAAAAACAATATGAGAGTCTTCACAGGAAGCTCCTCGTGCTTGATGATTCGGTGAAGATCTATCCCGGGCATGATTGTGGGATAAAACCCTCTTCCACCATGGAGGAGGAGAAGAGAAGCAATCCCTTCCTTTTGCAATCCTCCTTTGAGGACTTTGTAAGTCTCAAGAAAAACTGGCTCCAGTATAAGGCAGCTCATGGAATAAGATGAAACCGTGCTATCTTCACCTCTATGAGAGCGCTGAGCTGGACAGAAAGATTGAAAAGCTTACCCAGATCCTCACCGACTGCCATCTTTGTCCCAGGGAGTGTAGAGTTAACAGAGCCGAGGGTGAGAAGGGATACTGCAAATCTGCCAGGGAGCTTACGGTATCTTCAATTGGGCCTCATTTTGGAGAGGAGAAGGAACTGGTTGGGCGGGGAGGGTCGGGAACCATATTCTTGTCCCACTGCAATCTTGGATGTCTCTACTGCCAGAACTTTGAGATCAGTCATCTGGGTGAGGGAAAACTTATTTCTTGCGAAGAGCTTGCCGGGGGTATGCTTCACCTTCAACTGACAGGCTGTCACAATATCAATTTTGTCACCCCTACCCACTTTACTCCTCAGATTGTGAGAGCGGTTAAAATAGCTATTGAAAAAGGATTGAAGATTCCCATAGTCTATAACTGTGGTGGGTATGAGAAAACTGAGACCTTGAGACTTCTGGAGGGCATCGTGGATATTTACATGCCTGACGTAAAATACAGCGACTCCGCTCCTGCCAGGAGATTCTCTAACGCTCCCGATTATTTTGAAGTCTGCAGGAAGGCCTTAAAGGAAATGCACCGGCAGGTGGGGGATTTGAGGGTAAATGAAGAGGGTCTTGCAGAAAAAGGCCTTCTCATCCGCCACCTGGTTCTACCTAATAATCTAGCGGGAAGCGAAGCTGTGCTGAGATTCATTGCTAAAGATGTCTCAGAGGAGAGCTATGTGAACATTATGCCGCAATACCGACCTATGTACAAAGCCTCCCACTATCCCGAGATGAATCGAGGGCCCAGGTTAAGTGAGTTCAATGAAGCTATCGAGATAGCAGAGGGGTTTGGTCTGCACCGTGGGTTTTCCAGGAAACACCTTCTGATTCTATGATCGTTGGTTGCCTTCCTGTGGAGCAAGGGAAAATTGTGCCGAGGTACTTCTTGACAAAAATTTAGAATATGGTATTTAATATTCGAAGACAATCATCCAAAAAGTAAAATGGCGAAAAAACCGCTAATTCAGCATCCCAGCCTGAGTGAAAAGATATACGATCTTATCAAGGATCGAATCATTAATGAAGAGTTAAGGCCGGGTGAGCGCCTGCTGGATGACCGATTAGCCTCCAGCTTTGGAGTGAGCAGGACCCCGGTAAGGGAAGCACTAGCTCGATTATCCAATGAAGGTCTGGTAGAGATTGTCTCTCGCAGTGGAGCCTATGTAAAAAAGCTAACCAGAGAAGATATTGAGGAGATATATGAAATAAGAAGGGTTTTGGAAGGTTTGGCTGCCAGAAAGGCAGCCACTTTTATTACTGATAGGGAAATAGAGCACCTAGGTACCCTCCTTGAGAAGGCAAAAGGTTCCGGTAAGGAAAGTTTCAAGGCCTATATGGACTTTGATGTAAAACTTCACGATTCAATTCTGAAAAACTGCCACAACCAAAGACTTACCAGCATTATGGCTAACCTCTACACTCTTATTCATGTATTCAGAGTACGTATGACAAAGAATAAGAAAAAAGCAGAACAAGCTCTAAAGGAGCATGAGGCTGTTTTGGAGGCTATTAGGGCACGAGATCCAAAAAAGGCTGAGAAGATGACGATGGAACATATTGAAATGTCTAAAGATTCTATTGAACTTGAGAATTCTTGAGTAGCTCTCCGGAAGTGAAAGTCTAATGTCTTGATTTCTAGATTCTTATTCAGGAGGCTAAAATGGCAAAAGAGGGAATGGTTGCAGTGCTTGACAGGCCGGATGGAAAGTTTGAGTTGAAAGAGTACCCTATTCCAGACCCTGCTCCGGGAACAATTCTTGTGAAGCAAGAGCTAGCCGGTGTATGTGGAACAGATATCCATATGTACCATGGGCACCTTCCAGGAATTACCTATCCTATCTGCCTTGGTCATGAGTTTATGGGCAGGATTGAAGCTTTGGGCAGGGGAGTAACATCTGACTTTCTGGGAAAACCAGTTAAGGAAGGGGACAGGGTAATAGTTGTTCCCGGTGTTGGATGTGGGAAGTGCTACTGGTGCGAGATTGCCAAAACCCCCACCACCTGTGAGGAAGGTTTTGCCTATGGATTTTTCTCTGATGAGGACAAAGAATACCACTTCACAGGAGGGTTTGCAGAGTATATATACCTGCATCATCCAAGAACAGCTATTTTGAAATCAGATCTTTCTCCAGAAATTGGTGCTCTTCTTGAGCCCATCTCGGTTGCTATCCATGCTGCTACCAGAGGCAAGATCCATCTAGGTGATACCGTGGTAATTCAGGGTTCTGGTGCAGTTGGACTCAGCTGTCAGGCGTGTGCTAAGCTGGCTGGAGCAGCTAAAATCATCCACATTGGTGGCCCCACGCCTTTTAGAATTAAGATGGCAAAAGAGTTTGGAGCAGATATCACCATAAACATAGCTGAGGTTAAAGACCCTGAGGAAAGAGTTCAGATGGTAAAGGATAATACTATCAAAGGAATGGGTGCAGATGTGGTCTTTGAGTGTGCGGGAGCACCCCAGGCAGTAAGGGAAGGACTTGATATGCTAAGAAGAAGTGGTACTTTCGTTGAGGTCGGACATTTCACCGATTTAGGCGAGGTTTCCCTTAATCCCTTCACCCACATTTGCAACAAAAACGTAGATTTTCAGGGTTCCTGGGGAGGAGAAGTAGAGGGATTTGTAAGGGGACTTCCCATCCTGGAAAATAAAGAATTTCCCTATGAGAAACTTACAACCCACAAGCTTCCCTTGACGAGATTAAATGAGATTATGAAGGTTCCTGACCAAGGATACATTCTTGACGGTAAAGAGAGTCTAAAGATTACCGTATCATCAGAGATTTCCTGAAAAAAGGAGAACAGGAGAAAAAATATCGAAGGAGGAAAAAAATGCCATTTGGGTACAATGGAAAGATTCTGCGGGTTGATCTATCCAAGGGAGAGGTAAAGGTTGATGAGCCGGATGAGTATTTCTACCGCACCTACGCAGGAGGCTCCTCTCTTGGGGCTTACTATTTGTTGAAGGAGATGCCTCCCGGAGTTGATCCCTTCAGTCCTGATAACATTGTTGTATTCGCCGGTAGCGTGATCAGTGGTGCCCCTGTTCCAGGGTTTGCCCGTTCAGGCATAGTTTTCAAATCTCCTCTGACAGGTGCCATAGCAGATACTCAGGCAGCAGGCTACTTTGGGCCGGAGCTTAAGTTTTCTGGCTTTGATGCCATCGTCATTAGGGGGAAATCTAAGGAGCCGGTCTACCTCTGGGTACACGATGGTGAGGTTGAGATAAGAGATGCATCCGGCATCTGGGGCAAAACCACTGGTGAGGCACAGGATAGTATTCGAAAAGAACTTGGCGATGAGCGAATAATTGTTGCCGGTATAGGTCAGGCGGGAGAGAATCTTGTAAGATACGCCTGTGTACTTAACAATCTAAAACATGCGTATGGAAGATTAGGGGCTGGAGCGGTTATGGGTTCCAAGAACCTGAAAGCTATAGCAGTTAGAGGCCACGGGAAGCCGGAAATGAAGGACAAAGAAACCGTTCTTACCATAGCAAAACATTTTTCCACGAGCTTCATGGAAGAAAGCTCTGATAACAGGGGTCTGCACGACCTCGGGACTCCACAGTATGTTATGGGTCAAAATGAAGATGGTCAGCTTCCCACGCACAACTTTCAAACAGGATATTTAGAGAAAGCGGAGAATATCTCCGGAGAAAGAATGAAAGATACCGTCCTGGTCAAAGGGGAGGGTTGCTATGCCTGTTCGGTGAGGTGCAAAAGGGTAGTTAAAGCTGATGAGCCTTATAAGGTTGATCCTGCCTACGGTGGACCAGAGTATGAAACCTTAGCTATGTTAGGTTCAGACTGTGGTGTTGATGATCTTGTTGCAGTCTGCAAGGGCAATGAGCTTTGCAACAAGTACGGTCTTGATACCATCTCCACCGGTGCAAGTATCGCTTTTGCAATGGAGGCTTATGAAAAGGGAATCATTACCAAAGAAGATACCGGCGGACTTGATTTAAGATTTGGCAATCAAGATGCTATGGTAAAGATGGTGGAGATGATTGCCAAAAGAGAAGGAATTGGCGATATTCTGGCAGAAGGAGTAAAAAGAGCGGCAGAGAAACTAGGTAAGGGAGCAGAGAAATTCGCCGTTCATGTCAAAGGGGAGGAGCTTCCTGCACACGATGCGCGAGTCAAAGGGCACCTTACGCTGATGTACGCTCTCTGTCCTATGGGAGCTGATCATGTTCAGGCAGAGCATGATGGTGCTTTCACTCCCGGATCAGATTCCTTCTTCTCAGATAGAGTAGAACCGCTGGGTATCCTCGAGCCTCTTGAGCTGAGCAGCATTGATTATAGGAAGGTAAGAAGGTTTTTTTACTTCCAGAGTGTTTTTGGCATGGTGGATACCTTAACCCTATGTCTTTTCGCCTTCGCCCCGTGCCGCTACTTCACCTTCAAAGAACTGATAGATCTGATTAGAGCAATCACTGGCTGGGAGATGAGCCTATGGGAGCTTCTAAAAATAGGAGAGCGAAAGATAGCTATGTTTAGAGCCTTTAATGTGAGGGAAGGATTTACTAAAGAAGATGACTGGTTACCTGAGAGAATGTTTGAAGGGATTCTTACCGGTCCCCGCAAAGGACAAAAGGTAGATAAGGAGAAGCTGCGAGAGGCAATAGATCTTTACTATGAGATGGTGGGATGGAACAAGAATGGTGTTCCTACCAAGGGAAAACTTGCCGAGCTTGATCTTTTCTGGCTTGCCGGGGAGCTTGATAAGCAGGGTAAATACAAAAAATAGCTGAGACGGCGACAACTTGTAGTGTGGATGCTCAGGAGTTTTATTGAAACCATCCCTCCTGAACGGTATCTATTCTGATAGTCTCTGTTCTAGTTCTTGCTCTCATAATGCAAAGGTATCTGGTTAGAGGTTTGACCATGGGGGCTGTTAGAGGCTAATTCATTGGTAAATAAAGGAGAAGAGCAGTGAATGTTCTGTCTATGTTTGAGTTGGAAGGGGAAAAGGCAATTGTAACCGGTGGAGGCCAGGGAATGGGGCGAGAAATGGCTCTGGGTTTAGCAGAAGCCGGAGCAGATGTTGCAGTGGTTCAGAGGCGTGTGGAAGTGGCAGAAAGAACAGCAGAAGATATAAGGAAGTTGGGCAGGAAATCAATTGCCATGAAAGTAGATGTAAGCAAGTCCGAAGATGTTGAAAATATGGTAAGGGTGGTTGAGGATAAGTTTGGAAAAATTGACATCCTGGTTAATAGTGCAGGGGTTGCCGGCTGGGTTGCTGCTGAAGAGATGAGTCTTGAGGAATGGAACCGAGTCATTGGTATTAATCTCACCGGGGTTTTCCTGTGCTGCAAGCTGGTTGGGAAGGAGATGATTAAGAGAAAAAAGGGAAGTATCATTAACATATCTTCGATATCCGGCTTCATTGTTAACTATCCTCAAAAGCAGTGTCACTATAATTCTGCAAAGGCTGGAGTTAACCTTTTGACCAAATGCCTGGCAGTTGAGTGGGCCCCACACAATATTCGGGTAAATGCCATTGCTCCTGGATGGGTGGCTACGCCTCTCCTGGAAGGTGCTGATGAGGAGACGCTGAAAACATGGACTTCTCAACCTCCCATGAGAAGAATGGCCAAGCCTTCTGAAATCAAGGGAGCCTGCCTGTTCTTAGCTTCCAGAGCTTCAAGTTATGTTACGGGATCTGTTATGCTAGTAGATGGGGGCTACACTGCCTGGTAGGTATTAATAGGTTTCTTCGCGTGGTAGAAAATCTTCTGAGGCGAATTGACAAAAGAGAAGCGGGAGTTATGATAGCTGGTAGAGTTAGTCAGGATAAAAAGGTACCAGTCCTGGTAGGGCAAAAAAGCAATGCTCCCGTGGGTACGTTTAAGACTTAACCGGAAAAAGTCAGGAGGAAAGCCCGAAGGAGGTGAGAGCAGAAAAGGCTGCCCTGGCTTTGGGGAGAAAGAAAGGCTCTTCTCAGAAAGAAAAAAGACTATTTTAGAGAGGAGGAATAATGATGGGAAAAAGAACCATCAAGACCTTTGGGTTGGCTGTAGTGATTATGGCTTTGGTTGTGTTAGTTGCAGGCCAGGTCTTTGCTGCAGAAAAGAAATTTAGCTTGGCTGATGTCCCGGAGATAAAAAACAAGAGAGCAATCCATGTAGCCCTGGAGGCAGGGGGTGCCGCGGACTTGATAATCCCCTATCTTCAAAAGTTTGCAGAAAAGACCGGGGTTAAGGTCACTACGGAGTCGATGGTATTTGCTTCGTTGTATTCCAAGGTAATTGTGGAGCTCATAGCAAAAACTGGAGCGTATGATATTGTTGTCACCGAGACCTCCTGGACAAATGAGTGGGAGGATTATCTTTACCCCATGCAGGAGTTGGCCGAAGAGTATGATCCTGAGGGACTAGAAGGCTTGGAAAGATATCTAGCAGGTCATGATCCAGGGCTCCTACGCATGTCTTCCACCGTGGACGGGAAACTCATGGGAATACCATACTACACATATACCTTAATGTATATCTATCGCGAGGATGTGTTCAACCACCCTACGGAGAGGGCAAACTTCAGGAAAACATATGGCTATGAGCTGACTCCGGCTCAAACCTGGGAGCAGCTGCGCGACCAGGGTGAGTTTCTCACCAGGAAAAAGGGTGATAAGTTAAAGGATGAGGTTCTTGAGAAGGACATTTATGGTTTGAGCATGATGGCCGGTAGATACCCGCACGTTCAAGACGAGGTAGGTGCAAGGGTGTGGAGCAGAGGTGGACATTGGGCTTCACCCGTCAGGGACGATGCAGGTAAACTTATAGGTTTCAGGATAACCGAAAAGGATAAAAGAATACTCCAGTGGGCTTTCGAGGACTATGTAAGGAACCTTGCGTTTGCTCCCCCTGGAACTTTGTCCGGTTACTGGGATTTTGCCGCAGCGCAGTTCGCGGCTGGAAACACCATCATCATACCTCACATATACAATTCCTTATGGAACTGGGCTTCCTCAGTTGAAGATGAAATCCCTGGTGCTAAGGCTGCCGGCGCTCCCACTCCCGGTAATAGACCCTATACCGGTGCCTTCCATTTCTCTCCCAGCCGAGATAGCAAGAATCCCGAGGTAGCTTACTGGTGCCTGAAGTATATTGGCTCCTATCAAAACCAGAAGGAAATGGCCGAAGGGGGATGGGTCTCTGTACGAAGGGACGTTCTGGAAGATCCTCAATATAGGGATCCAAAGTGGCATCGCCAATTTGGATGGACACCTCCAACACTTCAGACATGGGATGAGCAGTTGGAAGATGTGGACGACTACCTACACTTCAACAGTGCTGCATTCGGTAAGCTTTATGAGATGATGACCATTATATGTCATGAGAATGCGATTCAGCAAAGGACACCAGCAGAGGGTGTGAAGGAGTGGGTGAGGGTCTTCACCGAGTTGCAAACAAAACATGGGAAACTGCCAGTCCTGAAGTAAGGAATAAGTTCGGGGGTACCCCCGGAGTAGAACGTAATATCTCCGGGGGTACCTGTCTGCTATTTCAAACTGAAGGTTACACAGGAAACAGGTCTCATCCAAATAAGATTAATAGAAGAGAAGGTCGAATGTACCGGAGTGAGGTAAAACCATGAGAGAGAGGGTGTCTGTGGAAGCAAGAAGAACATTCTGGCGGATCCTCGCCGCTGATAGGTATATTAGATGGTTTCTCGTACTCCCCCTATTGGTGGTGCTGTCATGTTTCATGTTCTATCCGCTATTCTACTCTTTGTACATGTCTTTTCATGAGTATGTCCTGCGAGCCCCCCCTCTTTTTATTGGACCAGAAAACTATCGGATGGTACTGCACGATCGGGAGTTCTGGCAGGCTATCGGTCGTACTTTCTACGTATTAGCTGTGTGTATAGCTGTGGAACTTAGTCTCGGCATGGGGATTGCACTTTTGCTGAACCGGGAATTTAAAGGGCAAAACACCATACGGGGACTTTGTCTTTTACCTCTTCTAATCTCGCCACTTGCCATGTCCTTGATGTGGAATTACATGCTGCACGTTCAATTTGGCATAGTAAATCAGGTTTTGGTGTGGCTTGGGCTTGGGGCGGTTGAGTGGATCTCAAATCCAAAAATTGCACTGTATAGTATTATGCTCATTTCGATCTGGCAATGGACCCCTTTCTCTATCTTTGTTCTCCTTGCCGGTTTGAGAGGTCTGCCCAAAGATGCACTTGAAGCGGCAAGAGTTGACGGGGCTTCCCGTTGGTTTACCTTCCGCAAATTAATCTTGTCAATGTTGACGCCACTCATAATCATCATCATTTTACTCCGGACCATGTGGTTGATAAGGCTATTTGACCCGCTCTATGGAACTACGCGAGGGGGCGTGGGAACAGAGTCGCTGGATTGGTTTATGTACAGAATTTCATTCGTTTTCTTTGACGTGGGGAAAGGATCGGCGATGGCACTGTTCTCTCTGTATGTAACCATTGTTCTCTGTGCCATTCTGTACCGACAGTTGATAAAGGCCCTGGGAGCAGCAAAATAGATTAGGAGGTGAAGAAAATGAAACGGGTGATGTTTTGGGTAGCGATAGTCATTATCCTATTGGTATTTCTTCTCCCAATAGCATGGGTGTATGTGACCTCGTTGAAGTCACCTGCGGATATTTTCAGACCCGAGAAATTAGCTTTTGCCCCCACTTTTTATAACTATAAATATATAGCAACGGTTAGGCCATCTTTGATGGAATTCAGGAATGCTCTGATCGTAAGCGTCCTCAGCACAGCTCTGGTGATGGCTGTCTCGCTACCTGCTGCTTACAGCTTTGCTCGATTCAACACCGGTGGGGGACATCTACTTTTTATCACTATTTCAACAAGGATGTTTCCTGGTGTAGTAGCGGCAGTACCTTTCTTTTTTCTTTATCGAAATCTAGGACTCTTGGATACACACCTTGGACTAATTCTACTATATTTGTACTTTAATATGTCCTTTGCCACGTTTTTGTTATATGGATTTTTTAGAGAAATCCCGGAGGAGCTTGAACGTTCTGCTATGGTGGACGGCTATGGACGGCTGGCTATCTTTCGCAAGATCATATTTCCTTTGATCAAACCAGGAGCAGCAATTACAACTGTATTTTGTCTTATATTTGCGTGGAATGAGTTCTTCTTTGCCTTTCTCTTTACCCGTAGACTCGCCAGGACAGTGGCCGTAGGACTGGCAGTGTTCTGGGGTTCTATAGAAATCCAGTGGGGGCCTATGGCTGCATTGATGGCTCTTGCCATCTTGCCAACCTTAGCTGCCGCCTGGTTCATGCAAAGATTTATAATCCGGGGATTAACATTTGGAGCTGTTAAGGGATAACAAGATAGACTTTTGTTTTTTGAAGCATAAGACAGTCTTTGCTTTGAGATGAGTTTTTGGGCACCGGTGGTAGGTTTGACAGACGGAACCGCAGAATGTGAGGTGAGTGGGAATGGCTTGGGGAGATAGGCTCTTTTGGGGGATTGTAATTCTTATCGGGATTCTTTTCCTCTGGGTCGGACTTCTGGAAAAATTTGTTCCTATCTGGGTTGGAATAATATTGGGATTTTTTGCCTTGTTCGCTATGCTAAAATATGGTCCTCGCCCTAAGGAAAGAGAAGAAGGGGAGAAGGGAGCGTAAAAGCTATGGCAGAGGTAAAGCTAAAAGATGTAACTAAGCGGTATGGAAGATTAGTTGCGGTTAATAATGTTAGCTTTAGTTGCAAGGATGGCGAGTTTTTCAGTATCTTAGGCCCCTCAGGTGCTGGCAAAACAACAACCCTTGAGCTAATAGCTGGGATAAAAAAGCTTGATTCAGGTGAAGTATACATTGGTGATCGCCTTGTTAACGATCTTCCTCCTCAGGAAAGAGATATAGCTATGGCTTTTGAGAAATACAGTCTTTATCCTCATTTTTCTGCCTATGAAAATATAGCTTTTCCCCTGAGAGCCCCCATCAGGAAAGAGAAGCTTTCCGCTAAAGATGAAAGAGAAAGAGTTTCAGAGATTGCTAGTCTTTTAGGGATTGAAGAACTTCTAGATAGAAAACCCCAGCACTTAAGTGGAGGTCAAAGACAAAGAGTCTCACTTGCCAGGGCAATGGTTCGAAGACCAAAAATTTATCTTCTTGATGAGCCCATAGCTCACCTTGATGCTAAGTTAAAGGTATCAGCGAGGACAACACTTAAAAGACTTGCCGATAAACTGGGAATTACTATTATCTATGTGACCCATGACTATAAGGAGGCTCTAGCACTTTCTGATCGTATCCTGATCTTAAGGGAGGGTATGATTGAGCAGATCGGTACACCTGAGGAAGTTTATCTTTATCCTTCCAGTGATTTTGTGGCAAGGCTCATAGGTGACCCTCCCATAAGTTTGATAGATGGTGAAGTTATCAAAAAAGAGGGAGAAGTTTTCTTCAAAGTTGAAGATGAGTTTTCTATTCAGATTGCTGAAGCTTTAGTCGGCTTATGGGAAAGCGTGGCTTGGGAGGAGGATGGAAGACGCAGGATCCGCGTCGGAATAAGACCTATGTATGTTAATGTGTCTAAAGAGAAATTATCCGGCAACTCCTTCCAGCTACCTGTATATGCGGTTGAACATAAAGCTGATAGCAGCACAGTTAGCTTTGAATTAAAGGATACATTTCTCATAGCAAGAACGAAACAAAGAGTTAACTGGCATATGTCGGAAGAGGTTTGGATTGACTTTGATCAGGAGCATCTTCACTTTTTCAAGAAAACTGTGGATGTATCCAAAAGATGAGGTGATTATGAATGAGTAGAGTTGATGCTAAGGGTATATGGAAGATTTATGAAGGGGGTATAGAGGCAGTTAAAGACGTTACTTTTCACTGTGAAAATGGGGAGTTTGTGGCAATTCTTGGTCCCTCAGGGTGTGGAAAATCATCCACTTTGCGAATGATTGCAGGACTGGAGGAGATCACTAAAGGTGAGCTTTTATTTGACGGGAAACTTGTCAACCACCTTTCCCCGCGAGAGAGAAACATCGCTCTTGCTTTTGAGACCTACGCACTTTATGCTCCCTTGACCATCTACGAGAATATTGCTTTTCCCTTAAAGGCAAGAGCATTAAAAAAATCCGAGGTAGATAGAAAAGTCAAACAAATTGCCGAGATGCTTGATCTAACCGACGTTTTGAGGAGAAAACCCGCCCATTTGAGTGGTGGTCAGCAGCAAAGGGTATCATTAGCTCGAGCCCTGGTTAGAGATCCAAATGTATCCCTTCTTGATGAGCCCCTCTCTCATATGGACCAGCGTGTGCGTGTTATACTCAGGGCAAGAATCAGAAGGATTCATGATGAGCTTGAGGACACTACAATTTATGTTACTCACGATCAGGAAGAGGCCATCTCTTTGGCTGATAGGATAATTGTTATGAATGTGGGCATCATTCAGCAAACCGGAACGGTGGATGATCTTTGGAGTCATCCCGTAAACAAGTTCGTGGCAGGTTTTCTGGGTGAGCCCGCCATGAACTTTCTTGAAGGAAAGATCGATAAGCCTAAAGAGGTTTCTGTAGCTGGTGGAAAAGGAAGAACTACTTTCCAGCTTAGCGGGGAGGTTGATAAAAGATACGTTGGTTCTCCCGTCACCTTAGGCATAAGACCTCAGACAATCTTGGTTTTTTCCCAAAAAAGGGAAGATAAACTTATCCCCTCCTTAGTTGAGGTTATAGAGCCTCTGGGAGAAAGTAAAATCCTGACGGTCAAACTGGATGATACTGAGCTAAAGATAGCTACCTCCATTGAGGTAGAAGCCGAAGTTGGAAAGACAATCTGGCTGGAGTTTAGACCTGAGAATATCCATGTTTTTGACAAAGAAACAGAAAACTCTCTTATCAAGAATTTGGAGGAAAAAGACTAGGTATCTATAGGGAGTTACTTTTTGTGAAAGTAACCCTGAGCGACAAGTTCAAAAAATAAAGGAGGCTGTGCTATGCTAAAAGTCAACGAATGGGGATATAGTAATCCAGTCATTTCACCTCTTTATCCTTCTCCACCCCTGTATTGGATAGATTTTCAGGTACAATTGGTGCTTTATGAGACGGATATTTCCAATGTGGAAAAGCTTCTTCCCTATCCTCTAGAGCCTAATGGTAATAAGGTGATTACCTGGATCTCTGACGAGCCTTTTACCAACCAGGGTAGCGGTCGGGAAGCGGCAATTTATGTGCAGGCAAGGTATAAGGACTATACGGGTGTTTACGAGCCATTTTTGTACGTAAGCACGGAGATTCCTCTTTGTGGGGGGCGAGAGATTTGGGGATATTGCAAGAAAATAGCTAATATTTCCTTGTATTTCGAAAAGGAACAGGTAAGGGGGGAAGTAGAAAGAGTACGTACCAAGATAATGAAGTGTCTTTGTATTCGTGAGGTGCCAGCAAAACTGGAAGAGCTACCCTTCGGCCCTATATTCTCCCTGAAAGTGATCCCTGGTGCCGCAGAAGATGAGCCTCCCTTAAGACAACTGGTCCTTACGGAGGGTGACGTAACAGCCAAGGAGGGTATGTTCTACAAAGGCAAAGGTTCAGTAGACTATGAAAGATCAGAAATAGATCCTACTTACATTCTGGAACCGAAAAGAGTTATTGCTGGTTATTACGGGATAATGAGTTTTGTATTGCCCCATGGGAAGATTATTTACCGCTACGAGGATGTGTGAGAAGCATAATAGTAACACCAGATATTGAGCTTGAGATTGCCTTCTAACTCTTGTTGCATAATATCTATATTCTCTGAGGCTAAATGTCGAAGGCACAAGCCATGATGGTTGGGCATCCTCAGCGGATGGTCAACTCCAAGAATTGCGTCTATCTAGGTTGTGATAGATCAAGACAGAGGCGCTAGAGTAGAAGAAATTACTGTGCAGACTGTTTGACGCATCTGGGTAATGCTAACGGTGCGGCAGGTACTTTCGTTTTATAGCTCACCGTTTGGTTTTTGAAGGAGCGCAGTGAAAGCCCCAGGCTAGATACCACCACCTCTCTTTTTTCCCAACCCCGATCCGGAATGAACTGACCCTCCTTCGGAGCAAAGCCACGTGCACATCAGACTGCGGATAAGGTAGGTCAAATGACAGGAAGAGAACGATTCTTGAGGATAGCCCGTTTTGAGCTGAAGGATGAGCTTTTTGTACCTTCCTTGCATCAGTGGTTCTGGTACGATACCTGTGTTGGTTGGGTAGGAGAAGGTGCCCCATTGGCAGTACTATCGAACGAGCACCGGGCTGAATACTTCGGGTTTGATAGGGTAGAGGCGCTTCCTGTGCGCTCTAACATAATTTCCCTCGGTCAGTGCTTTGGTCCCCCCTATGTTCCACCGCTCATCCCACTTTTTGAAAGAAAGGTGATAGGGGAAGATGAGCGAACCAGAGTTGTTATTGGTGAATCCGGAATTAAGTACAGGGAGTATAAAGAAGAGCCTGAACGGATGCCTGAATGGCTAGAATTTCCGGTGAAGAATCACAAAGATTGGGAAGAATACAAGAAACGGCTCGACCCTAACGCTTCTACCCGCTTCCCAGCATGGTGGGAGGATCTTGTCAGATGCTGGAAGGACAGAACTCATCCTTTAGGTCTAGGCGTGGGGAGTTTTTTTGGCTTAATAAGGGAGTTTGTGGGTTTAGAGAATTTGTGTGTTATGTATTACGATAATCCTAATCTTGTTCACCAGATGCTCGAATGGATGGAATATTTCGAAATAGAGATAATAAAAAGAGTGGTGAAGGATGTAGAGCTTGACTTTGCCTGGTACTGGGAAGATATGGCTTATAAGACAGGGTCCTTGATTTCACCCAGGATATTCAGAGAATTCATGATGCCGCATTACAGGAGAATCAATGAGCTATTAAGAAATCACGGAGTGAATGTAATCTTGGTAGACTCTGATGGTAACACGGAAGAGCTCATACCACTCTGGATAGAAAGTGGGATAAACGGACAGTATCCTCTGGAAGTGACTGCTGGAATGGATGCAGTAAAGCTAAGAAAAAAATATGGTAAAAACTTTATACTCATAGGCAACATAGACAAAAGAGCCTTAGCTAAAGGTAAGCACGCAATCAAGGAAGAAGTCCTGAAGAAGGTACCCTTTCTACTTGCCCAAGGAGGGTATTTCCCTGCTGTGGATCATTTTGTTCCTCCTGATGTTTCGTTGGAAGACTACCGGTATTACTTAGAGCTATTGGAAAACATTGTAGCGAGCCCGTAGATTTCTTTGGGCAAGCGAAGCTACCTGTGAAGAGGGGAAGTGAGATGAGCCTGATTATTGGTAATCCTTCTAAGTATATACAAGGAGCAGGAGCCATTAAGGATATCGGAAAGCATACATCAGTCCTGGGAACTAAAGCACTTTTAATGGGAGGGCGAACAGCTCTATCTGTATCACAGAGGGAAATTGAGGAGAGTTTTCGGACCCAGAAGATGGGATGTGTGGCAGAGCAATTCGGGGGGGAGAGCACGAGAAGTGAAATTAACCGACTGGTGAATATCGGGAGAGAGAATAAGGTGAATTTTGTAATAGGAGTAGGAGGGGGAAAAGCGCTGGATGCGGCAAAAGTAGTCTCTTACTACCTGGAAGTACCGCTTGCCCTGGTTCCTACTGTCGCTGCTACGGATGCAGCGTGCAGCGCCCAGGCTCCAATATACACGGATGAGCATACCTTTGAAGAGCTCATTATTCGTCCCAAGAATCCAGATTTGGTTCTGGTGAGTACGGACATAATAGCAAAAGCTCCGGTGAGGTTCCTTGTGGCGGGAATGGGAGATGCGATATGCACCAAGTTTGAGGCTGAGGCCTGTGTGAAAACATCCGTCATGAATTTTCACGAAGGCAGTGCCGGCGAGTCAGCTCTTTACCTGGCTCGATGGTGTACCGATACCGTGTTGGAGTACGGGGAGAAGGCAAAGGAGTCTGCCCAGCGAGGAGTGGCGGACCATGTTCTGGAGAAAGTGGTGGAAGCCTGCGTTTATGCAAGTAGTGTCTCTTTCGAGAACTGTGGGTTGTCCATAGCCCACGGCTATCAGGTTGGGTTTACCGGCTTGAAGGAGACTCAACAATATCTTCACGGGGAAATCGTTGGTTTCTCCACCCTTGCCCAGATTATTCTAGAAAAGCAGCCGAAGGAAGTAGTGGACAAAGTATTTGGCTTTTGTCATTCGGTGGGTCTGCCGTTGAGGCTAGCTGATATCGGTTTGAAAGATGCATCCCGCGAGCTGCTGATGAAGATAATTGAGGATTCCTGCGCCAAAATCGAATGGCTTCACAATGAGCCATTTGCTGTCAGTAACGAAATGCTCTATGAGGCGCTGATTACAGCAGATAGAATGGGCTCAAAGCTCTTGAAGAAGCGGGATTAGCGAGAGCTAAAAGCAAGAGGCCGGGAAGGAGGTGAAAGCTAGGTGAGCCGGGGAAAGTAAGCGACGTCAAAAACCAAACTTCGAGCAAGAGAAAGGAGTAAACCATGAAAAAAAGCGTGGTTGTGGCACTAGCTGTGATGATGGGGGCTTTGCTTCTCCTGAGCACAGGTCAAGTTTTCAGTGCTCAGAAAGCATTTAGCCTGGGTGATATTCCGGAGATAGAAAACAAAGCACCGCTCACTTTACCTCTTGAAGCAGGGGGTGAAGAGGATACTCTCATACCATTCGTAAAAGCCTTTGAAGAAAAGACAGGAATTAAGGTCAACACCGAGGTTATGCTGTTTGCCGTTATGTATGGCAAGGAAAACATAGAACTGGTGGCAGGAACCGGAGCATACGATATTGTTATTGTAGAAGCTTCCTGGACAAATGAGTGGGCTCCCTATCTTTTTTCTCTGGAGGAATTGGCTGAAAAATATGAGCCTGAGGGAGTAGAGGCAGTAAGAAGAGATTTGGCCTTTCTCGATCCAGGTCTAAGACGCATGGCTTCTACCCGCGAGGGAGTGAATTATGGATGGCCGTACGAGTGTTACACGTTGATGATGATGTACCGGGACGATGTATTTGAGCATCCGGTAGAGAAGGCAAATTTTGAGAAACAATACGGGTATGAGCTGGCACCAGCTACAACCTGGGATCAGTTGCGTGATCAGTCTGAGTTTTTTACCAGGAAAAAGGGTGAAAAGCTAAAGGGTGAGGCGCTTACGCATGATCTTTACGGTACCGCTCTTATGGCCGGGAGATTCCCTCATGTTCAGGATCAAGTAGGTGCGATCCTATGGGGCCTGGGTGGACATTGGGCTAAGATAGTGAGGGACGAGAACGGTAAGCCTCTAGGGTTCAGAATAGGCGAGCAGGACAAAGCGTTATTGAGGGCTGCTTTCGAGATCTATGTGGACCTGCTTCAGTTTGCCTCTCCTGGGAGCTTAAACGCTTTCTGGGATTTTGTTATGGCACAGTTTTCCGCTGGAAACATCATCATTGCCCCTGCCCTGTACGATAGTTGTTATCCCTGGATGAGTTCCTGGGGACCGGATGTTGGCCCCGGGGCCAGGATCGGCGGGGCTCCAGTTCCGATGACCCAACCTTATTGTGGCTGCTTCCATTTTGCTGTTTCCCGAGACAGCAAAAACCCCGAAGGCGCTTATTGGTTAGCTAAGTGGATGGGCTCCTATGAGGTCCACAAAGCCTGGATTGAAGGAGGCTTTATCCCTTCACGAAGGGACGTGGTGGAGGAGCCCATGTATCTGGACCCAGCGCTGCATGACACACTTGGGTGGATACCTACCATGCTTGAAACCTGGGACTACCAGCTTCCTTATGTGAACAACTATCTACACTTCAACAGTGCTGCATTCGGCAAGATCTACGATTACATGACGGAGCTGTGTCACGATGTTGCAAGGGGTGCCTTGACACCGGAGGAAGGCGTGGAGGAATGGGTGAAAACATTCACCGAGCTGCAGACGAAATTTGGGAAACTCCCAGTCTTGGATTAAGCAGTTAGGATAGCGGGGTATCCCTGGAGTAGAATACGATTATCTCCAGGGGTTCCCCTCTATATTTTTTTTGGCAAGGGTCCTGTAAGGAACAAGTAGCATCTGAACAACTAACTATAAGAGATTCTGACCAAGGAGTAGCCTAAATGGCAAGCCCAGGAGGCGAAGCGAGGATAGATAGCTTATCTACTGAGTTTCGGGAAAAAAGGACAGTTTGGGAGGTCCTCGCCAGTGAGAAGTATATTAAGTGGCTCCTTATGATCCCCCTCGTGGTGTTCCTGGGAGTATTTGCATTCTACCCGCTCTTTTATTGCTTGTATATGTCTTTTCACGAGGCTATTTTGGTAAAGGCGCCTGATTTTATCGGACTGGACAACTATCGAAAGATACTGCACAGCCTGCCGTTCTGGAGGAGTGTTGGTCGTTCAGCCTTGGTTGTGGTTGTGTGTGTAGGTGCTGAAATAACTCTTGGCCTGGGAATCGCACTTTTTCTAAACCGGGAATTTCGAGGGCAAAACATTGTAAGAGGGCTTTGTCTTTTGCCCCTTGTGGTATCGCCACTTGCTATGTCGCTCATGTGGAAGTACTTTCTCGAACCTCAATTTGGCATAATAAATGTAATGTTGAGTTGGATTGGATTTTCGCAGGTTGCGTTCCTTTCAACCTCACCGGGCGCCTTGTATACCATCATGTTCATGGAGACCTGGAAATGGCTCCCTTTCTCTATTTTCGTTTTCATCGCAGCCTTGAGAGGCCTGCCCAAAGATGCTTTTGAGGCTGCTCACGTTGACGGGGCTTCTTCTTGGTTTACTTTCAAGAAACTGACTCTGCCCATGTTGAAGCCGTTCATAATGATCATCATCTTGCTGCGGGTGATGTGGTTGATACGGTTATCCGACCCACTCTTTGGAACCACACAGGGTGGTGCGGGAACAGAAGTGCTGGATTGGTATATTTACAGAATTGCATTCATACGCTTTGACCTGGGGGAGGGAACAACCCTCGCACTTATCGCTCTTTTTATGACCATTATTATCGGTGTCCTCTTGTTCCGACAGTTGATAAAGGCCCTGGGAACAGCAAGATAGATTAGGAGGAGAAGAAAATGAGACGGGTAATCTTCTGGATAGGAGTGGCCATTATTCTGTTTGTATTTATTTTTCCAATAGCATGGATATTCGTGACCTCGTTCAAAGGAAGGACTGATATTATGGTTCCTACGAGATTGTTTTTCGTCCCCACGCTTGAGAACTATGTGTATGAATTTTGGAAGATGCCACTTTTGAGGGAGATGAAAAACAGTGCTATCGTAACTGTTTTGAGTACAGCTTTTGTGATGGCTGTATCACTTCCCGCTGCTTACAGCTTTGCACGATTTAACACCGGGGAAGGACACCTTCTTTTCTTCACTCTTACCACCAGAATGTTCCCCCCTGTGGTAGCGGCGATACCTTTCTTTTTTGTTTTCAAATCCTGGGGACTATTGGATACTCACATTGGACTAACTCTACTGTATGTATACTTCAATATGTCCTTTGCCACTTTCTTGCTGTATGGGTTTTTCAGAGAAATCCCTGAGGAGCTCGAAAATGCTGCTATGGTGGATGGTTATGGAAGGATAAGCATCTTTCGGAGGGTTATATTTCCACTAATTGCACCGGGAGCAGCAATTACTACTGTGTTTTGTCTTATATTCGCATGGAATGAGTTCTTCTTTGGTTATATATTTACCCGAACAGTTGCCAGAACGGTTTCCTTTGGACTCATATCCCACTGGGGCTCTGTAGTGGTCCAGTGGGGACCTATGGCCGTAGGAGTCATTTTTGCTATTCTGCCGACACTGATTGCCGGCTGGTTCATGCAAAGATTCATCGTTCGGGGCTTAACCTTTGGAGCTATCAAGGGATGAAAAAACGAAAAGGATTAATCAACGATGACCTGGGGAAATAGACTATTCTGGGGGTGTATCTTTTTCTTTGGTTTTCACCTGATATGGCTTGGGATTCTGGAAAGGTTTGGTCCAGTGTGGATTGCTACAATAGTAGGTGGTATTTTTGTGTTCTACATGCTAAAGTACGGCCCTCGCCCTAAAGAAAAAGGGGAGGGAGGAAAGAGAGCTTGAAGGTTATGACAGAGGTAGGAGTTGAGAATTCAAGTCTAGCCCCTTCCTTGAGAACCTGGGGTACCCATTCAGGGCTAATTCCCATGATCGAAATTATCCATAATCCCTCCTTCTTTACATACGGGATCTAAAATGACTTCCCTGACTTCCTCGACCACACGCTTTCTTCATTTTCATTCAGCTAGGTAATTATGTTAGGTTCTGTCAACTTCTGGATCAAATCAAAACACCATAACTAATATTGGAGGTATGTATGAGAGCTGTTGTGAAGAAGAGCAAAGGAGTAGGATTTATTAGTCTAGAGGAGGTCGAAAAACCTCGTATCAACCCAGACGAAGTTTTGATAAAGGTGAAGGCCGCAGGAGTCTGTGGCACAGATATTCACATCTATCATGATGAGCATCCCTACTGGCCACCGGTTATTCTGGGACACGAGTTCTCGGGTGAGATTGTTGAGGTGGGAACGAGGGCAAAAAGCTGGAAGGTGGGGGAAAGGGTTGTTTCTGAGGCGAGCACCCGGACTTGTGGGGTTTGTGAGTTATGCAGGAGTGGTGACTATCAGATGTGTCCGGAAAAAAGAGCACCGGGATGGGGAATAGATGGTGCCTTTACTGAATATATAAAAATGCCCGCCGTTCTTTTGCACCGGATTCCCGAGAGTGTCTCCTTTGAGGAAGCGGCACTGACAGAACCAACCGCAGTAACTGTTCATGCTCTTTTGGAAAGATCTTTGATAGAACCAGAAGCTTTTACTGTTGTCCAGGGCTGTGGGCCCATAGGTCTTCTGGCAGCCCAGCTGGCTAAGAGCATGGGTGCATCCCGGGTGATGATAACCGGCATATCCCAAGATGTTCCCCTCAGGCTTAAGCTGGCTAAAGACCTGGGAATTGACTATGTGGTGAATGTAGACGAGGAGGATGTGGTGGCCAAGGTGAAAGAACTCACAGGAGGACAGGGGGCGGATCTCATCGTAGAAGCTTCGGGGAAAGAGAAAGCTATCAATCAGTCACTAGAGATGATAGGGAGACAGGGGCTAATCAACGTTCTTGGCATAACCGGTAAGGAGAGGATCAATCTTGGATGGGACAGGGCCGTTTTTGCATCAATTACGGTAAGTTTTAGTTTCAGCTCTAATTATTTAAGCTGGGAAAGAGCCCTCTCTATGATTGCAGAGGGAAAAATCAAGGTCAAGCCCCTCATAACGGCTGAATTTCCTCTTGAGGGCTGGCAGAATGCCTTCAGCCAGGCAGAGGCAGGGCAAGCTGTAAAAGCATTGCTCGTTCCCTAGGCCGGACATCCTAAGATATTCTGTGGGGCTGCTCAAAGCAATTCATAGAATAAACGAAGGTACATGTCTAAGAAATATATTCTGGCCGTTGATGAGGGTACCACGGGCACAAGAGCCGCACTGCTTAACCGAGAAGGGGAAATCATAGCTATGTTTTATCGGGAGTTTACTCAATACTTCCCTCGAGCAGGTTGGGTTGAGCACGATCCTGAGGAGATTTGGCAGGTTACCATTCAAGTTGTTGAGCGAGTCTTATCAAAGGCTAAGGTTAGCGCTGCTGACATAGCTGCTATAGGTATCACTAACCAGCGGGAAACAACAGTGCTGTGGGAGAAGGACACCGGAAGACCTGTATACAGGGCAATTGTCTGGCAATGCAGAAGAACTCGCCCCTTATGTGATGAGCTAAAGGCTGATGGCTTGCAAGAAACCGTTAAGGATAAAACAGGGCTCATTATAGATCCTTATTTTTCGGCAACAAAAATAAAGTGGATTTTGGATAATGTTCCAAAGGTTAGGGAAGGTGCAAAAAGGGGTAAGGTTCTCTTTGGTACGGTGGACAGTTGGCTGGTGTGGAAACTCACTGGAGGCAAATCACATCTTACGGACTATACCAACGCTTCCCGAACCATGCTTTTCAACATTCATAGTTTTGAATGGGATAAGGAGCTAACCGATATTTTTGATGTTCCCGAAGAGATTCTTCCCCAGGTAAGACCTTCCAGGGACATTTATGGATACACTGAAGAAAGTGAAGTTCTTCCGAGGGGTATTCCCATTGCTGGAATCTTGGGTGATCAACAGGCGGCCCTTTTTGGACAGGCCTGTTTTTACCCCGGAACGGCCAAAAATACCTATGGCACAGGATGTTTCCTTCTCATTAATACGGGAGAGAAGGCGGTTAACTCTTCCAAAGGCCTCTTGACCAGTATCTCCTGTAATGAAAAGGGTAATCCTGCATATAGCTTGGAGGGAAGCATCTTTGTTGGCGGTGCTGCTGTACAGTGGCTGCGAGATGCACTGGGACTGATTGACGCTCCAGAGCAGACGGAGGCCTTGGCCCGCAAGGTGGAGGATACGGGAGGGGTTTATGTCATTCCAGCCTTTGTTGGACTGGGTGCACCCTATTGGGATCCATCTGCCCGAGGTGCCATTTTAGGAATAACTAGAGGTACAAGGAAAGAACACCTGGTGAGGGCAACTTTAGAGTCCATTGCCTATCAGACAAAGGATATTTTACGAGTCATGTTGCAGGAGGCAGGTGTCTCCATTAGAAGAATAAGGGTAGATGGTGGCGCAGCCAAGAATGACTGGCTCATGCAGTTTCAGGCAGATATTCTAGATCTTCCTGTGGAAAGGCCTCTTTATATAGAGACCACATCCTTGGGAGTGGGCTTTCTAGCCGGTCTTGGGATAGGTTACTGGGAAGAAAAAGAGATCCTGCATCTTTGGAAAAGAGAAGCTGTCTTTTTTCCTCAGATGAGGAAAGAAACAAGGGAAAGACTGTACGTAGGCTGGCAAAAGGCCGTTGCTCGCATACTTACCTCAAGCCAAAAGGGTACATGGAAAAGCACTATCTTTCGAAAGGAAATTCATACCTCGTAAGCCCAAGCTCATTCCTCATTTCAATCATTTCCTTTTGAAGTTTCTTGCTTAATGGGACCCCCTTTTCCTTTCTTTCCAGCCAGGCAAGATATTCTTTCTCTCCGGCCGTATAAATCCTATTTTCCCCCGGCATTTTTTTCGAGGCGCGTAGAAGCCTTAGAATGCTCCCCGTGGTTCTCTTGAAGGACTCTAGGTCTATAAAGGAGGAAACATTAATAGCTACAAAGAAATGCCCCAGGTGGTAAGGAACGCTTTTTTCATTTTTCATTCCTGAAAGCATTTTCAGAAAGCTTCCTCCTTGAAGAGCGGAGGACAGGATTTCTACTACCGTGGCGTAACCATAACCTTTATAGCCAGCACCTTCTTCTCCAATGCCACCGAGAGGCGTAAGCGCTACTCCTCCTCTCTTAAGCTCCTCGAGAACCTGGTGAGTATCTGTCCTCGGCTTTCCATCCTGGTCTATAACCCACCCTTTGGGAATTTTCTTTCCCTGTCTATCGTATACTTCGATTTTTCCACGCTGAGTGATGGAAGTGGCACAGTCAAGAACAAAGGGGAATTCCTCATCTGTAGGAATTCCAAAAGTCAAAGGATTTGTTCCCAGCATGTTTTCAACACCAAAGGTGGGCGCAATGGATGGCCTGGCATTGGTGCCTGTGATCCCAATCATTCCTGCTTCAACAGCCATCATTGCGTAGTACCCTGCAATGCCATAATGAGTAGAATTTCTTACAGCAACCATTCCCATGCCAAATTTTTCGGCCTTTTCAATGGCCACATCCATGGCCTTCTTAGAAATTACCTGTCCCATACCATTATGGCCGTCAACAACAGCTGTGGTTGGTCCTTCTCTTACAATCTCAAAACGAGTAACAGGGGACTGAATTCCTGCCTTAATTCTGTCATAGTATATTGGTTTTAAGCGGTTAATACCGTGAGAATCTATTCCTCTTTTGTCTGCAGTAATCAGGACGTCAGCCGAGATTCTTGCATCTTCTTCAACAACTCCTAATCCTTCAAAGACGTCCACCATAAATTTCTCCATAGTATCAAAACTAACCCAGACAACATCTTCGCTCATTATTTTGCTCCTGTTGTATTCGCAACCTCACATCATAGATGACAATTGGGATTTATCTTCCCCTAATATCACACCTGGTCTGGAACCGAATAAAATAGATCAGCTTCATGAATGACATTGTAACGGCAGGGTATGGTTCCGTCAAATTCGTCACTTCGCTGGTCGCTCTCTCCCTTTAGAAGCTCCCACCATAGTACCTCCCAGGCAGGAATGTTACGATAGGGGGGGTCAACAAGGAAGATAGGATTTGCTATCAAGGTAAGCATTAGATTAAGCTTAACAAATCTGGCATTTTACGCTAGAATGGAGAATCATCGCTGGCGAGGGGTGTAATAATGAGGAAAGGGGCTTTGAAAGAGAAAATTGCCTTCTATGTCTCCATGACGACGAGTCCCTATGTCGTCGCTGTTCTTTTTGCCATCGTCTCATCCCTCTATTTTGCTGATAATGCCAGAGAATTTATGATCTGGTTTCCTGTGCAGATCCTATTCACCACGGTCATACCATTAGGGGTGAGCTTTGCTTTGTTTAAAGGAGGAAGGATTACCGATCTTCACGTTTCTATCAGCGAGGAAAGGAAAACCTTCCTGCTGGTGGCCCTTCCCCTCTTGCCGGCCTACTTGACTGTTTTGGCCTACGTTGAGGCTCCCCTGGGGCTGCTCGTTATCGTGTCGGGGTACTGTATTACTGCCATTGCTGTAATTCTGGTTACTTTTAGGACAAAGGTGAGCGCTCACTCTGCCGCTATCGCAGCCTGTGCTGCTGGTCTTTTTATCTTAGTTCGGTCCTACGCTGTTCCTGTCATGGGTCTGGTACCCATGGTGGTTTGGGCCAGGCTCCATCGCGGGAGGCACACTCTTGGGCAAGCTCTGATTGGGGTGATTCTGGCTTCCGGTATAATGTTGGTGGTTTTCTTTGTCTATCAAATGAGTGGATTTTGAGTCTAGGGCAGAATGACTTCAGTATAGCTGGATGAGTAAATGGAGAGAAGAAGACAAAAGAGTATATACAGGAAAGTCATGGGAGAGAGGGGCCTTCGCATCGTCGTTCATCCTATGAGAGAGACGAAAACAGTCAGCGTTCTAGTTTTTGTGGGAGTGGGCTCCCGCTATGAGACAAAGGATTTGGTAGGGATAGCTCACTTTTTGGAACATATGCTTGGCAAAGGGACAAAAAAGCGCCCGGATGCTCTGTCCATCGCCTCAGAGATAGATGCCGTTGGAGGAGAATTCAATGCACTCACGGGAATGGAGTACACTCTCTTCTATGTAAAACTGCCGGCTGATGAGGTGCTCTTGGGCGTGGACGTTCTCTCAGATATCATCTGTAACTCCAGACTGGCTGAAGAACATATCGAGCTGGAAAAGGGGGTTGTTTTGCAGGAGATCAATAATATTCTAGATACTCCCTCCCAATATGTTGCGGATGTGTATCAGTCTCTTCTTTACGGGGACCACCCCTTGGGCTGGGATATTGCTGCGTCCAGAGAGGTCTTACCGAGACTAAATCGAGAAGAGCTGGCTAACCTGTGGCAAGATTGCTACACCCCGGACAACATGGTAGTAGCCGTTGCCGGGAAAATGGACCCGGGCAAGGTGATCTCTTGGGTTAGAGACTATTTTGGCAGTGCTACTGGCAAGAAATCAGCCACCCCCGTCCCGGTGAACGAGAATCAGACAAAGCCTGCCTTCAGGGCGCTATCAAGGAAGACAGATCAAACTCAGATTTGTTTAGGAGTACGCACCTTCATAAACCTGCCTCATCCGGACCGCTACGTACTGGAGGTTTTAAACACAATTCTGGGAGGGTGCATGAGTTCCCGTCTCTTTATCAAGATAAGAGAAGAGATGGGCTTGGTTTACTCTGTCGGCTCAGGAGTACAGACTCTATTGGACACAGGCAATCTTTGCGTGGAGGCGGGAACCGATGGAAGGAAGGTAGGGGAGGTGATAGGGGCTATTATACGTGAGTTTCACCGGCTGCGAGAATCCCTGCTTAAGCCCAGCGAGCTTCGGCGCGCCAAGAACTACCTTAAGGGAAAGATCGTCATGGGCTTAGAGAACTCCGAGGGGCTGGCCTCCTTTCTAGGAAAACAGGAGCTCCTTCAAGGCAGGATTAAGCCTGTGGGGGAAGTAATGGAGGGACTTGATAAGGTTAGCCGGAAGGACGTCAGACGAGTGTCGGAGAATATCTTTCAGGAGAAAAACTTGAACCTGGCCCTGCTTGGTTCCTTTGATGGGAAACTGTCATTTGAGAGGTTGCTGAAGATATGAGTGGGATTCTAAGTTATCTTGAAGAAGAAAACCCTGGTCTCTATCTTTCCCGTAGGAGATTAGAATGATTGTTGATGAGCTCATATCCCAGGTTAAAGATGCAGCAAAGAAGCGATTGGCTGTTGACGTTCGCATCGGCCTCAAATACACAGGTGTCGTCCTCGATGATGGAAGCTGTGGTCTTGCTGCTACTCCAACCCACGAGCTTCCATATCCCTCGAAATATCCTGGCAATCTCAGGAATCAAGGTGCCGGGGAGCTGGTAGGCCTTGCCAGATCCACTGAGATTCTACCCTCGACAGTAGGTGTAGCTGCCATCAATGCCTTATTGAAACCTGAGAATACAGAAACTGTCCCTGGAGACATTACAAAGCATTTAAGAATATCGAAAAAGGACACTGTGGGAATGGTGGGAGCGTTTATGCCTCTAATACCTTGGGTTCGAAATAGAGCAGGAAAGTTATTTGTTTTCGAGAGGTACCCACTGCAGGGAGTAAAAGAGTATCAACCGGACTGGACTGAGCCTCTGCTCCTGCCTCAGTGCTCGGTTGCGATTATCTCAGCAACGTCCATCGCTAACAAAACTATCGATAGCCTACTCACCTACCTGCGGGGTGCCCACATGGTAGCCTTGGTTGGGGCCACAACCCCTTTGAGCTTATCGGTCTTTAAGAGGACCAGGATTAACATACTCTCAGGCATCAAAGTAATGGATTCCTGTAAACTCCTGGAAGTTGTGAGCCAGAGTGGGGGGGCAAGAGATTTTGCCGACTCAGTCGCGAAGGTAAACATTGTTCTGGACCAAAGGTAGGTGAGCACAGCGACTACTGCGGAGACAGTGCGTTGGTCCTTGCAAAAATACAATAAGTGAGGAGGTAATCACAGTGGCCGAGAAAGAATCGTTGCATGCTATTTGTAGGTGGACCTTTAACCCGGGGAAGGGTGGGTTTTTACCCCCAGACATGAGGCCGGCGTGGGATTACGAAAATCTGGACACTGTTGGTGTGATTCAACTGATAAAGGAAAAGATTAGACCCCGATTACCCGGGGAAGTTGAACTAGGTATAGAAATGCACTACGACTACGAGTACGATGAGAAAAGCGCCCCGGCAATAGCTGATGCATTGGTTGATACGGGGATCTTCCTGGCGATGCTGACACCCGGTGCTCACGCCCATTTCGCCTATGGTGGGGTCGCCTCCCTGGACCCCAACGAGAGAAAGGCAGCAGAAGAGTACTGCGAGAGATCGCTAGACCTCGCTTACGGAGCGCTAAAGAAAGCGTGGCACCCAGATCTGGAAAAAGCACCGACATTCGTTATCTGGAATGGATCCTTTGGCTATGATCTGGCCTCGGTAGGGATACAAAGGATGTATCAGAATCTCAAGGAAAGCATAGCAAAGCTGTGTAAACGTGAACAGAAGTGCGGTGGCAACCTGTTTATAGGACTTGAACCAAAACCAAATGAAGGGCATCCTGCACTCCTCATCCCGACTGTTGCAAGTGCTCTTCTCCTATGGAGAAAACTTCAGGATGAGTTTGGTATCTCCAGCGACAAGAAAGGGGTCAATAAAGAGTTCGGGCATTCAGAAATGATTGGTCTTGATCACGTATACGATACAGTTGAGGAATTGGACAATAATGCGATAGTACATATGCACATCAACAGTCAAGGATATAATGATGGTATTATTCTCGGCGGCCCTGGAAAGTTTGACATAGACCATGGTGTTCGAGTGAACGGCATGAACGTCGCTATAGCAGGGCTAATCCAGGAAGCTGGATTTCACCGCTGGAAGGGCCACGACATGCAGGTAAGACCGTACGATAACACAGAACAAGGCGTTGACAGAGTAGTGAGAAGCATACTAAGCTGGGAAGCTTGTGCCAAGGCTTCGGGGCAATTGGATACTGACCAACTGATGGCACACCTTGTGGCACGAGAAACGGCAAAAGCAGAAGATGCGATAAGAGGAACTGTGCTGCAAGCACAGAAGTATTTCGATGAGATGTACCTTGGATAAGAGGTAGTTTCGGCACTGTGCTTATTCTTCGGGAAGTTCTCACCCCTGAGACTTGGCGAGGTGCCAACTCTCGGGAGACCGTGGTGAAAGTTGTGGGAGTTTTCAGGCAACTCCTCACCCACGCCCCAACCTCTTTCTCTCCAGATACAGGCTGGAGAGAACAGACGAAATTATGACCAGGCCAAAAATTATGTAGGTCCAGAAATAAGGAATTCTTAACAGAACCAGTCCGTTTTCTATGACGGTGATAGTAAGTGCTCCCAAGAAAACCCCTACCATGCTGCCTATCCCTCCCACGAGGGAGGTTCCCCCAACTACAGAGGCGGCAATTGCCCTTAGCTCCCAACCATCCCCAGCCCGGGACGAAAATGTACTTACCCGAACAATTTGCATCACCGCGACAAAGGCACATAATACTCCTACAATCATAAAGCACATTATCTTTACTCTGTCTGTGTTTATGCCCATCGCTCTCGCTGCCTGTTTGTTATCGCCGGTGGTGACCTGCCCCCCTAGAATCGGTCCAGTTATTATGTTAGAATAGGGATCGAAAAGGGGGGATATAAATGCCCAGAAGAAGCTACACGCCAGAGAAAATAATCAACAAACTCAGGGAAGTAGAGATTCTCCTCAGTCAGGGGTCAACGATAGGTGAAGCTGCTAGGAAGATAGGGGTAACCGATATGACCTATTACCGTTGGTGAAGGGAATATGGTGGCATGAGAATTGAACAGGTCAAGCGGCTCAAGGAGCTTGAAAAGGAGAATACCCGGCTCAAGAGGATAGTAGCAGATCTTTCGTGAGGACAATGACATCCTCAAGGAGGCATCCCGGGGAAACTCCTAAGCCCGTTAAAGAGACGTAAAATAGTATTCAAAGTCTGTGCGTTTCTAAATGTCTCCCAGAGACGGGCATGCCGGGTCCTGGAACAGGCTAGGACTACACAGAGACATAGTTCACATATCAAAGGTGACGAGGAGAGATTAGTAGCCCGTATCATTGAACTAGCAACACGCTATGGTAGGTATGGATATCGCAGAATAACGGCCCTGCTCAGGCAGGAAGGTTGGAAAGTGAACTGCAAGATGAGTAGAGCGTATCTGGTGAAGGGAAGGACTCAAGGTGCCACAAAAACAGCCAAAACGGGGCAGGCTCTGGCTCACTGATGGCTCCTGCATCTCACCTCAGGCCGGAATACAAGGACCATGTGTGGAGCTATGATTTTATGGTAGAAAGGACAGCTGAGGGAAGGGCATTCAGAATACTCACTATTATCGATGGATACACCAGAGAATGCCTGGTAACTCTTAGCCAGCGACGAATTACTTCTCAAGACGTTATCGAACAACTATTCTATCTGTTCATATTCAGGGGTACTCCTCAATATATTCGCTCTGACAACGGTCCGGAATTCACTGCAAAGGCAGTGCGCAGATGGTTGAAAGATCTCGAAGTCACAACACTCTTCATCGAGCCGGGGAGCCCTTGGGAGAATGGATATATAGAGTCATTTAATGGGAAACTGAGAGATGAGCTACTTAATCGGGAAATATTTACTACATTGACTGAAGCGAAGATACTCATTGAAGAATGGCGGAAAGAGTACAATCAAGTAAGGCCGCACAGTGCCTTAGACTACCGGCCACCTGCTCCCGAGGCTATTATTTCGTTGACTCTAACTTAACAAGTGGTACAGTTAATGGGGGCAGGTCACTCCTGCAACCGGGCCTACTGTCCAACCAATGACCAATCCAACGAGAAGAGCTACGACCAATACGGGCACTGCGCTATGCCTTCTCATAAGCATTTTCTCCTCCTTAGTTTGTCTATAATCCTTGCTTTCAAGAATTTTCCCAAAGATCATGGGAGATTCCCCCTGTTCTTCTCAAAATGGTTCAGCACTTCTTGGATGCGCACACGAGAAAAGTAACTACTTGACACCTTCATTTGGGGAATCTTTCTCCTACCCAAGCTAGAGTAGCCTGCCTATTTACTCACCTCCCCTCCGGCCTCCTATTTCTAGCTTTTCTTTCCTGAAGACAAAATCCACCTTACTTTAGCACATCTTTTTTTTGGTCAAGAGTCTGTTACTACTGGAGTTCCCTAAAATTTTATGTGGTTTTGCCCAGGATAGTAAATTAGGCGGATTTTCTCTTCATCAAATAATGAGCTCATTTTAGGGCTAAGTGTGAATGAAGAAGATGAAACAAAACATCAAAGTTAATTTTTCAAAGGGAAACCAATTACCAAGATTGACGAGCAAACCCTTCCCTTAGATACTTGTGGACCAGCAGTGCAATCGCGACTACAGGCATAGTTACGGCAACTGACCAAGCAGATAGAAGACCCCAGCGCACCCCAGTCTCCATTCCCCCAAGGAACCTCGTAAGTCCTACCGTGAGCGTTTGAGCATTGCGACCCGACAAGATAAGTGCGAATAAATACTCGTTCCATGCGAAGATGAAAGAGAGAATCGTGACGCACGCTATTCCTGCACCCGCACAGGGTAAAATGACCATCCGGAATATTTGAAATCGGGTTGCACCATCAACAGCTGCAGCTTCGTCGATATCGGTCGGAATATCGTCGAAGAACGTTTTCATGAGCCAGATTATAATTGGCAAATTTATGAGGATATATACGAAAATAACGCCGCCGCGGGTTCCAACCAATCCGAGATTGACCATGATCAAAAACAAGGGCAGGCCGAAGACGATATAAGGTACGAACCTCACAGATAGAACGAAGAACATTATTACCTTCTTGTTGGACAGGGAAAAACGGGATAAACCGTAGGCTGCAGGTACGCCAAGAGCTATCGAAAGCAAGACCGATGCTACCGTAACGATCACGCTGTTCTGGAAAAACGTGAAAAATCGCTCTCGTACTACAGCCACGTAATTGCCTAAGGTAGGATTAAAAAAGACTGCAGGAGGTAGTTGTGTCAAGTCTGCTGCTCTTTTGAAGGAGGCCAAGATTACCCAACATAAAGGAAAAACGGCGATAAATACCGCTATCATAATAGCACCGTAGCGCAGAGAGGCTATGAAAAGTCTGGTTGGAGAAGCTTTTTTCCGCCGA